>SKER01000027.1_pt1 | contig 208175 bp, 180 predicted proteins | sample 4826961 | NCBI WGS metagenome assembly SKER01 (sample SAMN11008804, study PRJNA524170) | human gut metagenome | biome: Human fecal sample; material: Feces; isolation source: fecal sample from pouch patient p47 | host: Homo sapiens | place: Israel: Tel-Aviv | collected 2016-11-16
GCCTCTACACAGATCACGCCCTGATAACCGACCATGGTCATGTCTTTGAGTTTGAGGTTCTGCTTTTTTTCATTATAAAGATCAAGCACCGTTCTCATTTCTTTTCCGTGACGAAGCTGAATCGTGGAATCTGCTTTTGGATCACAGCCAATCTGCATAACTGTCAAACCTTTTTCTGCAAGTGCTGCTGCCACATTGGATACAGTCGTTGATTTGCCAATGCCACCTTTGCCGTACACTGCTATTTTAATCATGTTTTTCCTCCATGTGTGTGATGACATTGGAATAAGCGGTTTTCGTGGATACGCCTTTCAGTCGGCCAATCTTGCCGGAAAGAGCACTGATGATATCCTGTGAAGCATCAATGGCAATACTGATGATGCTGATTCCTTTTTCACGGTATGGGATACCCATGCGACCGATGATATGGTCACGGGCATCGTAAAGGAGCTGGTTGAGGGTTTCAATCGAATTGTTGTCCTCTACAATGATGGAGATTACTGCTACTCTAGTATCCATGTTAGTCCTCCGTGTTATACATACAATAATTATAACTGTTCAGTGCCCTCATGGGACATTTCTTCTGAACAGAGCAATATATTATTAAATTCATCCAGTCAACAGAATTCTGCACGAGTAGAAAACTGGATTGAACTGACGGCAAACCAGTTTTTCTATCTCTGTGCAGATTCGTGATTACTCATAATTAATGATTACTCATATCTTAACATATACGTGGCAGTAACTCTCCACCCGGCTGCGGAAGTAGCGCCTGCGTTCCGATCTCTGTAGTCATAACTACCTTACCCGGCTGATCATCAATAACTTCTCCGATAATGGCAGCATCTTTGGAGTATGGACATTTGCGGAGAGTCTCTACGATTTTTTCAGCTTCGGCTTTTGGTGCCATGATGACCATACGGCCTTCGCATGCCAGATAAAGTGGTTCGAGTCCGAGCATGCCACAGACTCCTTTGACTTCCGGTGCTACCGGAACGGAGGCGGCATCAAGTCGAATCCCAACATTGCTCTGTCCGGCTATTTCATAGAGAACAGTTCCGACACCACCTCTTGTAGCATCGCGGATTACATGGAGATCATGAGTCGTGTTCATAACAGCTTCTACTGTTTTCCAGAGAGGCGCGCAGTCGCTGGTAACATTTGCTTCAATTCCGAAATCTTCTCTTGCAAGAAGGATCGTGCATCCATGTCTTCCGACATCTCCGGTCACGATAATCGCATCTCCCGGCTGCGCAAGTGTTCCGCCAACATTTACTCCGTCTTCAATCTGTCCCATTCCGGTCGTTGTGATAAAAACACCATCCACCTGTCCTTTTCCGGCTACTTTGGTGTCTCCGGACACGATATGTACACCTGCTTCTGCCGCCGTTTTTTCCATCGCAGAAACGATTTCTTCCAGTTTTTCCATCGGAAATCCCTCTTCGATAACAAATGCACAGGTCAGATAGAGTGGTTTTGCACCCATGCAGGTAAGATCATTGACTGTTCCACAGATAGAAAGTTTACCAATATTTCCTCCCGGAAAGAATGCCGGTGAAACGATAAATCCGTCTGTTGATACTGCCATTTTTCCTGCCGGCGGAGTCAATACTGCTGCATCATCTGCAGTCAGATCCGGATTTGCAAAATGTGCTGCAAAAATCTGGTCGATCAGTTCAGAGGTCTGACGACCTCCGGCACCGTGTGCCATCGTTACTGTTTTATCTTTTAAACTGCTCATAGGATCATCCTCTTTTTTCTTAATATTATCATACCTGCAGATTGCTTCATTACTTCGTAATTCTCGCAGTCTTACAAGCATTCGGAATACGTTGATTTATTGATTGTCTCCATACGCATAATAAGCCGAACATGCGCCTTCATTCGAAACCATACACGCGCCTACCGGATATTGCGGGGTACAGACTTTCCCAAATACTTTGCAATCGGATGGTTTACATTTTCCCTGCAGGACATCTCCGCACCGACAGGCAGGATTCGCTTTGCCCTGAATCGATGGAATGTTGTATTTCTTTCTTGCATCAAATGCACTCCATTCTTTTTTGAGGCAGACTCCTGACTTTGGAATCACTCCAAGACCTCTCCACTCACTGTCGCACGCCTCTGTCATTTCTTCGGTAAGCTGTTGTGCCTCACGACTTCCTTCCGGCTTCACAACTCGCGGATAGCAGTTTACAAAGAACGGTTTTCCCTCCTGAAATTTCACCAGTGCAACCGCCAGTGCTGTGAGAAGCTCTTTTGCTGTAAAACCGGCCACAACACCACTTACCCCTTCCTCTGTCAAATCTTCACAGAGTTCCGTACCTGTGATTGCATTGACATGTCCGGGATACAGAAAAACATCTGCACTTCCTTTTAAGGCTTCATATGCCTGTGGCATGGTTTTGTTCGCCATTAACAGAGAATAATTAGAAAGCTCATCTTTCTTCGCCTGTTTTACAGAAAGGCACTCTGCCGGTGTCGTTGTTTCAAAACCAACAGAAAGAAAAACGACCTGTTCTTCCGGATGTTCAAGAGCATATTTTTCTGCATCGGCCGGAGAATAAACGATTCTGATCTTTGCTCCTTTTTCTCTTGCTCCTGCAAGGCTCATTTCCGTTCCAGGCACTCGTACCAGATCTCCAAAGGTACAGATCGTCACATTTTTTTTCAGTGCCAACCACACCGCTTCATCAATAAATCCGACTGGTGTTACGCAGACCGGGCATCCCGGACCAGAGATCAGTTCCACCTGTGGTGGCAGAAGTTTGCGAATGCCAAGTCGAAATATCTCGTGTGTATGTGTTCCACAGACTTCCATGATACGGACTGCCGCACCATCATAGTTCTCTATGATCTCCCGCGCTGTTCTTTTTTTCTCTTCTCCCATTACAGCAGTTCCTCCATTAACTGATCTGTTTCGTCATCATCTTCATCGGTGATCTTTGCAATTGCAACGCCTGCGTGAACCATCACATAATCGCCTGGCTCCAGGTCTTCCAGAAGCTGTGCGGAAACTTCTCTCTTAGCTCCACCAGCATCTACAACTGCTGTTCCTTCACTGATTTTTACTACTTTTGCTGATAACCCTACACACATGGTAATGCCTCCCTTTTACTATGTAACTTGTATTATTTTATATAGTCTTTGTCTCTATGCTTTTTTCCAGATATGCCATCGCATACACAGCCTGTCCCAGCGCAATCCCACCATCATTTGGCGGCAGCAGCTGATGTTTCAACACTTCAAATCCCTGTTCCAGAAGCATATGATCAGTCAGCTCCAGAAGCAGTCTGTTTTGAAAAACCCCGCCACTTAAGGCTGCTTTATTACAGCCGCTCAGTTCTCTGATCTTCACACAGGCTGCCGTGATCTGGCAGGCAAGCTCCCGATGGAAAAAGTATGCCCGCTTGCCCGGATCTTCTCCATTTAATTGACGATTCAGGATTTCTTTTATCAGGGATTCTGTGTTGAGCAGCAAGCGATCACCTGCAGAAATCAACTTGTCATCCATTCTCTTTATTTCTTCTGTCTCTGACAGATTTTCATTTCTATTGAGAGTATCTGTATCCTCTTTATCGTAACCATATTTTTCAGTTTCCTGAATTTGTTGTTTACTCTTTTCAAGCATAGTTTCCCGGTACTCTTCTGCTGCAAATTCCAGTGCCATAGAAGCCTCACCTTCAAATGTAGACTTCCTTCGGATTCCAAGCATCGCACTCACACCGTCAAACAATCGTCCTGCACTGGTTGATATCACGGCATTGATCTTACGATCTGCCATGGTAAACTGCACGTTTGCTTCCTGTTTCGTACAAAGTTCTAATTTTTCTGTGATTTCAGCTGCTTTTTTTCTGTCACCTGTCATTCCATAGATCAGAGAAACTGCAATTCTCCATCCTTCTTTCGAAGAAGCGTCTCCACCAACCTGAAGAAACGGCATCACACTTCCCACTCTCGTAAATCCATCTAAATCTGATAACAGGATTTCTCCTCCCCAGATCGTACCGTCAGTTCCATATCCGGTTCCATCAAAAGATACACCGATCACCTGCTCTGCACAGTCATTTTCTGCCATGCAGGAAAGGATATGTGCATAATGATGCTGCACTTTCACCACCGGAAGTCCCAGTTCTTCCGCGACCATCACAGAATTGTACTTTGGATGCATATCACAGCATACAATCTCCGGTTCTACTTCCAGCAGTGTTTCCATCCTTCCTACAGTCTCCCGAAGTGCTTTTACCGTTCGCAGATCTTCCAGATCTCCGACATATGGAGACGGATAAAATCGGTTATCCACACCAATGCAAAAAGAATTCTTGAGTTCTCCACCAATGGCAAGCACCTGTCCCCGATACGGTGTGGAAACCATGAACGGAAGCGGTGCATAACCTCTGGAACGGCGAATCATATATGGTTTATTTTCATAAAAATCCATGACCGAATCATCTGCCCGGATGCGTATCTTACGATCATGTGATAACATACAGTCACAGAATCCGGAAAGTTCTGCCTCTGCTTCCCGATCATCACGACATATTGGTGCCCCGGAAGTATTTCCGCTCGTCATCACAAGAAATTCCGGCATTTTGATTCCGTCATCATATCGGAAGATCAGAAGCTGAACCGGGGCATATGGGAGCATTACCCCAACTTTGGGATTGCCCGGTGCTACGGACGGACAGAGGATTTTTGCTTCTTTTTTCTTATCCAGAAGCAGGATCGGTTTCTGATGTCCATCTAGGATCCTGGTCTGTTCTGCACTCACTTCACATTCTTTTCTGACTGCTTCGAGATTTTTTGCCATCACTGCAAACGGCTTCATCGGGCGACGTTTAAGCTGGCGAAGTTTCCGAACTGCTGTTTCATTCGAAGCATCGCAGCAAAGATGAAATCCTCCGATTCCCTTGATTGCAACAATTCCGCCCTCGGCAATCGTTTTTCTCGCATAAGTGATTGCTTCTCTGCCCCGTTCTTCTCTGCCGATCAGATACACTTCCGGACCACATTCATTACAGCATACCGGCTGTGCATCGTATCTTCTGGTCGCAGGAGCATTGTATTCTTTCGCACAGTCCGGACACATCGGAAACTCTTTCATACTGGTCCGCTCACGATCATAAGGAAGCGAATCCAGAATCGTCAGTCTCGGTCCGCAACAGGTGCAGTTGATAAACGGATGCAGATATCTCCGATTCTTCGGATCAAACATTTCCTCTTTGCATTCCTCACAGATTGCGATATCCGGAGAAACAAAAATTTCACCCTTTGTCTTCTCGCTCTCGATGATATCAAACTGTGTATATCTCCTGGAATTTTCTATTTTTTCCACATTTATCTTAAGGATTGCAGCCCTCCGCGGTGGATTATTCTGAATCTCGGCGATAAATCCTTCTACTTTTTCTTCTGGTCCCTGTGCATAGATTTCCACGTAAGGACCTTTGTTACAGACATTTCCGTGGATTCCCCATGTCGCCGCATGTCTGCTGACGGTCGGTCGAAATCCTACCCCCTGCACGATTCCGTAGACACGGATTTGTCTGGTGATTTCTTCACTCATATTTTACTCCCGTTTGCTGTACTCCATTTCTGCAGACTATTATTTTTACTTCCCGATCAGTTTTCCTGACACTGCAAAATGCCTTGTATTCACAAATATCCCTCCAAACTCCGGTACCATACGCTTCATACATTCATCTGCAAAAATGATATCAAAATCTCCATTCTCTACCACTTCTATATAGTCATCTTCATCACGGAGAAATACATCGCCTTCCTCCCGAAGTTCTTTCTTCATCATAAACCAGTCTGCCACCTGAACGATTTCTGCCCCTCTGGCTTTCAATTCTCTTCGAATAGAATCTGCGATCGCCTGCTGGTGTACGACCAGAATTTTCTTTCCGGTATAATCCATCTCCGGAATCAGTTCTCCTGCCAGTGGATAACTGATTTCATACGGTGTTCCAAATGTCTTCTCCAGATATTGTGCTGCCACAAGTGCTGCCGGAGAAACCACAATATTTTTACTTGCTGAGGAAGCTTTTTTTATTTCTTCAAGCCCATCTCCCATACAGTAGCACACAGCCTGCTGATCGTATTTCTGCTGGAACAGCTCTCGCATTTTGTCAGCTGCTTTAAGATCACTGACATCCTGCGGTGTCATTCCCAGGATACCAATTCTATGCTCATCTACAGGATATTTTTCCACTGCAAATGTCCTGAAAAGTTCCAGAAAAGCCTTCTCTTCTCCCTTATCATAGTGTTCCATTCCGTCTGTATTTACTGTCAGGATCGGAAGATTTATTTTCTTTTCGCTCATGCGTTTGAGTGCAAGATAATCGGTCGCGATTACGGCCGGAACCGGCGTACCGATCACAGCTGCAAACGTAGCATCCACTTTCTCTGCCGCATCTGCAAGCTTCGCCACGAGGCGGTCATCCCGTCCCAGGATTGCATCCATATCTCGAAGTCCGGCGCTGAAAATTGCACTTTTCTGTTCAAACCACCGTGGCTCATCAAATCCACAGACATTGCCGGTGCATCCTCCGGCATCGCAGATCACCACAATACCTCCCAGTTCAAAAAGTACTGACACCGCACCTGACTGATCTGGTGCGAACGGCGTCAGGTATTTCCGAAGTCCTCTCATCCAGCCACCTCCTTTAACGCCTCAAACAGCCTTCTCACCCCGGCGAATCCATACGGCTGTTCGTCCTGGTTCCACATCAGTCCAGGACAGTCCTGATGGTAATAAAGGGCATCCTTGCCTATGGTGATATTCACTCCGCTCTGTGCCGGATCGTAATAGATCATGGTTGGTTCCATATTGGAAAACACCCTCGTTTCCGGGCTTAAGAGTGCAAGCTGTTTCATATACACAAAGTTCTCTGCCGTAATCGTTCCATAAATCTCAGGTACTTTGAATCCATATTTCAGAAGAGCCAGTGCCAGTTCAAACGGATCCCCGTTCATGCATTCCCCGACTGCAAATGATGCATCCGGACAGACTTTTCGGAAATCCTCGATTCCCTGTTCTGCTGCTTCTCGATACTCGTCCAGCTCGAAGGAAATGCCCAGTACAGACGCAAGTGCCTGATACTGATTCTGTATCTTATCCGTCTGATATAAACGTCGTAACTCAATAAATGGAATCTTCAGTCTGTCATTAAAATCCTCCGCCGCATAACGTGATTCCTGATGCAAAACCAGATTAAAATTCGCCTCCGCCATCGTCTTATATTCTTCAAAATCTCTGCATCTGGATATCTCGTGGATTGTCTTAATTCCTGCACTGTGAAGGAGATCATACAGCTCACAGTCATCCACAAGCGGTGAGAAAAATCCCAGAAGATTAACGACATTTCCCTTCTTTTTTGTCGGCTCTAGCAGGGAATATAAGGACTGTCGTACATGTACCATCGGTGGTTTTCGTCCTTCTCTGGTCAGTGCATACATGTAGCACGGCCGCACCGGAAGCCCCGCTTTTTCTTCTGCTTTTCGGCACACACGCTCCATATCTGTGCCAAGAAGTGCATCTACACAGGTGATGCAGATCATCACAACAGAAGGCTTCTTCTCAAGACCTTCACAGATTTCTGCCACTGCCTTTGGGATTTTCTTCAGATGACGGCCAGTCACAATATCTGTCTCATCCATCATCAAATAAAAAAAGCGATTGTCATATTCGCGCATGGAACTGATCAGAGACGTATTTCGCCCACAGCATCCCGGAGCCACGATCAGCATGATCGAACCCGGAACTGCCAGCCCTGCTCTCTTGACTCCGAACCCTTCTGCTCCCGGAGAGTTAAAGGCAAGGGTCGCCGGAGAACTGTAAATAAGATGCATATTTGATTTAAACTGACCCGGGATATTCTCTCTTCCACGTTCATTCAGTTCTTCTACTGTACAATAATAAGCTCTGCTCATTCTTCTTCCTCTGCTTTCAAAAGCATCTCTGCCAGATCAAAAAAGCGTCTGCTAATCGAGGACTTTGCATCTCCTTCGATCACTGTTTTACCCTGGTCTTCCCATCGGATGATCTCATCACTTCTCGGTATCTCACCAACAATCGGAATACCGCTCTTGTCTGCAAATGCCTGCACTTTTTCTGTTTCATTTTCGACGTTTCGATGATTCAAAACAATACCGAAAACCCGCGCATAACTCCGATCTTCGAAGTTTCTCACGGCACTGGAAATATTATTTGCAGCATATAAAGCCATCTTCTCTCCGGATGTCACGATCAGCACTTTCTCTGCATATCCTTCACGAATCGGTGCAGCAAATCCTCCGCACACTACATCACCAAGCACATCATAAAGAACCACATCCGGCTGGTATGTTTCAAATAATCTCAAATCCTCCAGAAGCTGGAATGTCGCAATAATTCCTCTTCCGGCACACCCAAGTCCCGGTGTCGGACCGCCTGTTTCAATACAGAGAACGCCTCCGAATCCTTCACGTGAAATGTCTTCCAGTTTCTCCGGTTCCTCGTCCTCTTCCCGCATATAGTTCATAACCGGGCGAAGTGGTTCTCCACCAAGCAGATTGATCGTAGAATCTGCCTTCGGATCACAGCCAATCTGAATGACTTTCTTCCCCATAGAAGCAAAAGCCGCCGCCAGATTGGAAGTCACTGTCGATTTCCCGATACCACCCTTTCCATAAATTGCCACTTTCAGCATTTGCAAATACCTCCCCATACATACAAAAAGACTCCTCCACCGTCAGGGTAGAGAAGTCCTGTAAATTTCACATCAACAACTATTCCCGCTCGGATGAATTCCTTGCCGTCAGAGTCTGTTCTGTTTTCGTTTTATTCTGTTTTATTGTACTTTAAAGACACCGGGTGAGTCAATACTAACAGGAATATATTTCAGACTGAAATTCCTGAATATCTTTTGCGATCTCACCACTTAAAAGCAACATACAGATCAGGTTTGGAATCGCCATAAGTGCATTCGCAATATCCGAAAAATTCCATACAAGGCTCAATGTCTGTGTACATCCCAAATAAGCGACCAGCGAAAATACAACTCGGTAAATCATGTTAAATTTGTGTGTTCCCAGAAGATATTCAAAAGCTTTTTCTCCATGATATTCCCATCCCAGAATCGTGGAAAATGCAAACAATGTGATGCCGATTGTTACAAGCCATCCGCCTGAAGTTCCAAGGATTGTCTTAAATGCGGCAATCGTAACATCCGAACCTGTAAGCATTTCACCGGCTTCATTGGTCATTCCAAGGACCCCTGAAGATGCAATGGCAAGGCCAGTAATCGTGCATACAACTATCGTATCCCAGAAAGTACCGGTCATATTTATGTAACCCTGACGTACCGGATTATCAGTAGTTGCCGCTGCCGCTGTGATTGCAGCAGAACCCATACCTGCTTCATTTGAAAACACACCACGTGCAACACCAAATCGCATCGCACTCATCATAGATGCAACAATGGAACCGCAGAGGCCACCACCAACCGCTTTGACTGAAAATGCCATTTTAAAGATCATCGCAAGTCCTGACGGCAAATTGGAAATATTTCCCAAAATTACGATCATTCCACAGATGACATAAAAAATTGCCATAACGGGAACGACAATCGAAGAGACTTTTGATATGGATTTAATTCCGCCTACAATAATCAGTAAAGAAACTACTGTGATCACAATTCCAGTTACCCATGTCGGCACGCTAAAGGTAGAATGTAAAGCTCCGGCAATAGAGTTTCCCTGTGTCATGTTTCCGATTCCAAAAGAAGCAATTACTGCAAACAGAGCAAAAAGCCATGCCAGAACAGCGCCAAACGTCTTATTTTTCAGACCTTTTTTCATCGTATACATAGGACCGCCACTCATCTCACCCTTGGCATTTATCTCTCGATATTTAATTGCAAGCATGCACTCACTGAATTTGGAAGTCAGGCCAAACGCTGCCGAAATCCACATCCATACAAGAGCTCCCGGACCACCAGATACCATAGCAGTTGCAACACCAACAATATTACCTGTTCCAATAGTAGCTGCGAGTGCCGTTGTAAGTGCAGAAAACGGAGAAACATCCCCTTCCCCACGACTCTTTGTGCGTGCCTCTTTACTGAGAGTACTCTTCAGTGCATATCCGAGATTTCTCCACGTCAGAAATCTTGTTCGAAATGTAAGAAATATTCCGGTTCCTACCAACAGGACCAGCATAACCGGTCCCCAGACAAAATCATCAATCTGTGCAATAATTTCGTTCAACTGTTCCATATCGATGTTCCCTCCTCTTTTCCTATACATTAAAGTACTCCCGACAGCTTCAAAAAAATGCATTTTTTCGGAAATGCAAAAAGGAGCGATGCTGTAGCAACATCGCTCCTTTTGATAAATGTATAATTTTCTGTATTATATACTTATTTTCACACTTTTGTCAAGACAATTTTGTTTACAGCAATCCCGCAAACAATCTCATAAACAGCTGTCCCAGTCGTAGGTATGCACTGCGTCCTGTACGATATTTTTCTGTAACTTCGCGGCACTCTTTCATCGTCTCATACAGGTCATTTCGAATATCCTGAACAGCATCACAGTCTGCCATAAAGCATCCATTTTCGAAGTGATGATACAGACTTCGATAGTCCAGATTGATTGTTCCACAAGTCGCCATACAGTCATCCGCAACACTCATCTTGGCATGACAAAATCCCGGTGTCCATTCATAAATCCGAACCCCATCCTTGACCAGTTCATGATAAAAAGATCTGGTGACATTATAGACCAACTTCTTATCCGGAATTCCCGGGGTGATGATCCTTACATCAACACCACGCTTTGCAGCAAGTGTCAGTGCATGTGCCATTTCATCCGTAATGATCAGATATGGTGTCATAAACCAGCAGTATTTTTCTGCTTTATCTGCCATACTGATGTAGACCTCTTCTCCCACCTGTTCATCATCCAGTGGACTGTCTGCATAAGGCTGTATAAATCCTGTCTGCTGTGCCTCATATGAATATTCCAGGAGAAACTGCTCAAGATCCGTGTCATTTTCATCCTTATCACTGACAGCATTCCACATCTCCAGGAATGTCACCGTCAGTGAACGTACTGCATCACCTTCCAGACGAATGCCAGTATCTTTCCATTGTCCATAAGGATGTGTCAGATTAAAATATTCATTTGCAAGATTATAGCCTCCTGTGAATCCAATCTTGCCATCAATCACCGTAATTTTTCGATGATCTCTGTTGTTCAGAAATAAATTTAAGCCTGGCACAAATGGATTAAAGACCCTGCAACGTATTCCGACAGCCTCCATCTTTTTGATAAAATCTGTATTGATAAAGCCAATCGAGCCCATGTCATCATAAAAAACACGGACCTCTACCCCAGCCTTCACTCGTTCTTCCAGCACATGCTGAATCCGCTGCCACGCCTCGGCATCTTCGATTGCATGGTACTCCATAAAAATAAAGTGCTCTGCTTTTGCCAGATCAATAAGCTGTGCTTCCAGCCCCTTTGCCGCCTCATCGTAATAAGTCACATCCGTATTCTGATACACCGGATAAAAAGCATTCCTGTAAATATACGAAGATATATTTCCTGCCTTTGGAAGTATCTGTTCAAGTTTTTTCTGAATTGTACGGTTCTGTGGAAGACAAGGCAAAAGCTGTTCATCAATTTTCTGATAGCGCTTTCGCATCTTTGCCGTACCTCCATTCAGACCAACCAGCAGATACAGTCCAAGTCCCATGATCGGAAATGCGAGGATCAGAAGAATCCAGGGCATCTTGATCGTCGATGTGACCGGCGATGCATACATATTCAAAATGACAATCAGTCCCAACACTCTTGTCAGAAGGTTCAGTGCTTCTGCATATCTGTTCAGTCTGGTAAACAACGCAACAATAAACACAACCTCTAACAAAATGCACAATACGGAGAATGCCAGCCTGGCAACTCCGTTTTTGGTTTTTGCCCTTCCCTCCAACGTTGTATCTTTCATAAAACCCACTCCCTCTTCTCTGTTATTCTTCCGCCTGCTGTAGCGGCAAATCCATTTTGTGATTGTGATACATCATAGCACTTTACAGAGAATCCGTAAATATTCAAAAACTAAGCTTTTACCCAAAATTTCAGGGAGAGCCACTGACTCTCCCTGCACAAATAACTTATTTTTTTACACTCAGACGAACCAGTGCTCTCTGCAGTTTTGCAGACGCCATTTTGTATTCCTGGTCAGTAAGACCGCCTTTGGCAATCATTTCTTCAGCACGTTTCTTAGCTGCCTGCGCACGCTCTACGTCAATATCTTCCTTCCACTCCCAGGTGGTCGCGAGAAGACGACAGGTGCCGTTCATAACAGAAAGCATCCCTCCAATACAGGCCGCAGTTCGTCTGTTTCCATCTGCCATGACGACACTGGCTTCCCCCATTCCAAGAGCAGTACAAAAGTTACAGTGTCTTGCAAGAATCGCGATATCACCGCCGATACTTCTGCAGACCACACGTTCCACATCGCCCTCAAAAAGCAGCCCGTCCGGTGTTCCGATCCGTAAAGAGAAGGTACTCATAAGACACCTCCTTTACTGCTTCTTAGCTTTTTCGAATACTTCATCAATGGTACCGGCAAACAGGAAATAACTCTCCGGAATATCATCACATTCGCCATCAAGGATCATCTTGAATCCTCTTAAGGTTTCTTTGAGAGGAACATATTTACCAGGCATACCTGTGAACTGTTCTGCTACTGAAAAGCTCTGGGACAGATATCTCTGTACTTTACGTGCACGGCTTACTGTACGTTTGTCTTCTTCAGAAAGTTCGTCCATACCCATGATGGCAATGATATCCTGAAGTTCTTTGTAACGCTGAAGCACACGCTGTACAGATCTTGCAATCTCATAGTGCTCTTTACCAACGATCTCCGGTGAAAGGATACGGCTTGTGGAATCCAGCGGATCTACTGCCGGATAAATACCCTGACTGGAGATTTCACGGGAAAGTACAGTCGTAGCATCCAGATGTGAGAAAGTTGTTGCCGGAGCAGGGTCTGTAAGGTCATCGGCAGGCACATAAACAGCCTGTACGGATGTAATGGAACCCTTACGTGTAGAAGTGATTCGCTCCTGCAAGTTACCCATTTCAGTTGCCAGTGTCGGCTGATATCCTACTGCAGACGGCATACGTCCAAGAAGTGCAGAAACCTCAGAACCAGCCTGTGTAAAACGGAAGATATTGTCGATAAAGAGAAGCACATCCTGGTTCTTCTCATCACGGAAGTACTCTGCCATGGTAAGCCCGGAAAGTCCGACACGCATACGTGCTCCTGGTGGCTCATTCATCTGACCATAAACCAGGGCCGTCTTATCGATAACTCCACTTTCTTTCATTTCATTATAAAGGTCATTTCCCTCACGGGTACGTTCTCCAACACCTGTGAATACAGACAGACCGCCGTGAGCGGTAGCTACGTTGTGGATCAATTCCATGATCAGAACTGTTTTTCCTACACCTGCGCCACCGAACAGACCAATCTTACCACCCTTTGCGTATGGGCAGATCAGGTCTACGACTTTGATACCGGTTTCCAGAATTTCTGTAGCCGGCATCTGTTCCTCATAAGAAGGAGCCGGACGATGGATAGACCAGCGCTCCTTCGCCTCCGGAGCTGGTTTGTTATCTACCGGATCTCCAAGAAGGTTAAATACTCGTCCCAGGCAGGCATCTCCTACCGGAACTGTGATCGGGCCGCCGGTATCTACTGCCTTCGTGCCCCGGACAAGACCATCGGTAGAGTTCATGGCAATACACCTTACGACATCATCACCAATCTGCTGTGCTACTTCGGCCGTCAGCTTTGCGCCGTTTGATTCTATTTCTATGGCATTGAGAAGAGCCGGGAGTTCATCGTGCGCAAAGCGGATATCCAGAACCGGACCGATGACCTGTACTACTTCGCCAATGTGTTTTTCACTCATGTTTTAAGTCTCCTATGATATTTTAAAGCCCTTCCGCACCTGCAACAATCTCCGTGATCTCCTGCGTGATGCTGGCCTGTCGCGCTCTGTTGTAATACAGATTCAGTTTATCGATCATCTCTTCTGCATTACTTGTCGCAGCGTCCATAGCCATTCTTCTGGCTGCAAGTTCACTGGCTGTACTTTCACATACACCACCATAAACCAGTCCCGCCAGATATTCCGGAACAACGGCATCAAACACAACTTCTGCATTCGGCTCATAGAGGATGAGATTTCTTGTAGCTACTCTGCCACCGCTTTCCTCTCGGATGTCAGTCATAGGAAGTACAGAAAATACCTCCGGCTGCTGAGAAAGCATGGATGCAAAAACGGTATAACATAATTCAATATGCCCGAATGTTCCTTTGCGGAATTCTTCACAAAGCAGATTTGCGATCTCAAAACAGTCTGCGACAGAAATATCTGCGATCTCCGCAAACTTATCTGTCAGACATTCAATGCCTCTCTGTCTGAAATACTCAACTGCTTTTTTTCCTATCGGCAGAACCACATAATCCTTGCCTTCAGCTGCAGCTTCCAGACATTTGAAAAGATTGGCATTATATCCACCAGCCAGACCTCTGTCACCGGCAATCGCTACATAGCAGTAACGCGGATTGGATGACTCTCTGGCGTATACAGAAGAAAAATCAATGTTTTCTCTGGCAATGTCCTTCAGTGTCTCATGCAGCTCTGTGAAGTAAGGACGGCAGGTTTCTGCACGTTCCTTTGCCTTACGCAGTTTGGAGGATGCAACAAGCTCCATGGCCTTGGTAATCTGCATCGTACTCTGTACGCTTTTGATACGCAGCTTTACCGCTTTCATATTTCCAGCCATATGATCATACCCTCCTAATCACATTATTTGTCAGGTCTTGTATTCAGGAAATTTTCTGTATAAGCTTCCAGTACATGACGCAGTTTTTCTTCTGTTTCCGGTTCCAGCTTGCCTGTGGTACTGATCAGCTGCATTACTTCCAAACCGGCTGCATCTGCATCAAGGTAGGTATATAGTCCTGCTTCATATGCATTTACATCTTCCACTTTAACGTTTTCGAGGATGCCCTTGGTTACGGCATACAGGATCGCTACCTGTTTTTCTACCGGCACCGGAGCATTCTGGCTCTGTTTCAGAACTTCTACGATACGTGCACCCTGTTCCAGACGAGCCTTGGTATCCGCATCCAAATCTGAACCGAACTGGGCAAAACTCTGAAGTTCGCGGTACTGCGAATAGATCAGTTTCAGAGTTCCGGCTACTTTCTTCATAGCCTTGATCTGTGCATCTCCACCAACTCGTGATACAGAGATACCAGGGTTAACCGCCGGCATGATACCGGAGTGGAAAAGCTCTGTCTCAAGGAATATCTGTCCATCTGTAATGGAAATTACGTTTGTCGGGATATAAGCAGATACGTCACCCGCCTGTGTCTCAATGATCGGCAGTGCAGTAAGAGAACCACCACCATGCTCATCGTCAAGTTTCGCTGCTCGCTCGAGCAGTCTGGAGTGCAGATAAAAAACATCTCCAGGATATGCCTCACGTCCAGGTGGACGACGGATCAGAAGAGAAAGTGCACGGTAAGCAACCGCATGCTTACTCAAATCATCATAAATGATGAGCACGTCTTTTCCCTGGTTCATAAAGTACTCGCCCATTGCACAGCCTGCATAAGGTGCAATATACTGCATCGGGCTGGATTCCGAAGCCGTCGCAGCAACTACGATTGTATAGTCCATAGCACCGTTTCTGGTAAGATTCTCTACCAGAGATGCTACTGTTGAACGTTTCTGTCCGATTGCGACATAGATACAGAGAACATCTTTTCCCTTCTGGTTAATGATCGTATCTGTTGCAATGGTTGTCTTTCCTGTCTGACGGTCGCCGATGATCAGCTCACGCTGTCCACGACCGATCGGAATCATGGAGTCAATTGCCTTGATACCAGTCTGCAGAGGCTGGTATACGGAACGTCTCTCACAGATCCCAGGTGCCTTGGTCTCTACCGGGCGAAATTCTTTTGTGTCGATCGGACCTGCACCGTCAATCGGCTGTCCAAGAGCATTGACTACTCGTCCGATCATCGCTTCACCTACTGGTACAGACACGACCTTGCCTGTACGTTTTACAGTCTGACCTTCACCAATATTTTCATCGGAGCCAAATATTACGATAGAAACGCTGTTTTCTTCCAGGTTCTGCGCCATTCCGAAATTTCCGTCTTCAAATTCCAGCAGTTCACCCGCCATACAGTTTACGAGTCCACTGGCACGGGCAATACCATCACCGACCATAAGGATCGTTCCTGTTTCATTCTGCTGAATAGCATTTTCATAATATTTTATCTGGCTTCGGATGACTTTGGATATTTCTTCAGGTTTTAATTGCATGTGTCCATTCCATCCTTTAACATTTTATAGCTTTTGTAACTGTTCAGTACCTTCTCAGTTACTACCTGCTGAATAGTTACTAAATTTTACTTTTCATCAAACAACAACTTCATTCAGTTTCTTCGTGATATCTGAAATTCGTCCCTGTACGGTTCCATCAAGCTGTATGCCCTCCATTTCTACACGGAGTCCGGCAAGAACCGTCGGGTCTGTTTTCTGTGTGAGATGGATCTTTTTACCACTGATCTTCTCCAGTTTGATACGTAAAGCTTCCATCTGATCATCTTTGAGTTTCACTGCACTTGTGACCAGAGCTTCCACAATACCATGATCGGCATTATATCTACGTGTAAACTCCTCACAGCAGCCGGAAAACTCTCTCAGAATCTTCTTCTCGCATAAAAGTTTGAGAAAATTAAGGAGATACGGTTCTACCTGTCCACCAAAGGCTTCATCGAGAAGCTTTATTCTCTCTTCCTGCGGAATTGCCGGTTCTCCCAATAATTTCAGATATCCTGGATTTTCCCGAAAAATCTGTCTGATTTCATTCATCTGCTCCATGATCTGTCCATCGAGCTTTTCTTCAGTGGCAAGATCATAGAGACTGCCACCATAAACTCTGGCAGCCTGTGTCATGATGCCTCACCTACATTCTCAATAAAATCATTAATCAGTTTCGTATGATCCTCTTCGTTAATTTCGCGCTCGATTACCTTACCGGCGATCTCAACAGCCATACCTCCGATCTCACCTTTGATCTCGTTGACGGCTTTACGTCTTTCCTGTGCAATGTCTTTTTCTGCCTTTTCTTTCATGGCAGTTACCTGACTGGAAGCTTCCTTGAGCATTTCCTCACTCTGAACAGCTGCTGTTTTCTGAGCTGTCAGTACGATGTCATTTGCCTTTTCTTTTGCTTCCTGCATATTCTTTTCGTATTCGGCTTTCATAACCTCTGCCTCTTCTTTAGCCTTTACAGCGTCCTGAATCTCGGCATCGGCTTTGGCCCTGCGTTTTTCAAGCATTTCATTGACCGGCTTGAAAAGGAAACGTTTGATGAGATACACCTGAATAAAAAGGTTGCAAATCGTCGCTATAAAATTCCACGGCACAATTCCTACTAATTCCTGTACCTGCATGTTTGTAACCTCCTGTTGTCACTGTTCGCTTCATACTCTTCACGGCGAACAGATCCTGCTTTACTTTCCTGTCTCCTGCTGTCTGATTTTCCCTACTTAACCCAGGAAATTCATAAACATACCAGGTGCTACAAAAATAAGGAGCAGGCCGGTTACAAATCCATAAATACCAGTTGTCTCTGCGATAGCACAACCAAGAAGCATCGTAGATGTAACATCACCTTTGCATTCCGGCTGACGTCCGATTGCTTCCAGAGCACTTGCAACAGCATTACCTTCACCAATACCAGGGCCGATACCTGCGATCAGTGCACATCCTGCTCCAATTGCACAACCTGCTAATGCGATACCTTTTGCTAATAACTGAAAATCCATAGTAAAAACCTCCTGTAGTATGTTTGTTTTTCTAATCCTGCGGATTCCCCATATCCGCTGTTTTGTTACTCCTCTGCTGCATTTGCGATGTACATAACAGTCAGCATACAGAAAATAAATGCCTGCATAATTCCTGAGAACCAGTCAAAATATACAGATAAAATAGCCGGGATACCTACATCAAGAACAGGTATCTGTGACAATACATCACCCACAAGTCCCGGGATCAACCCCAGAAGTGCGGAACTTGCCACTGCCAGCGCCCCATAGATCAGACCATTGATAACGACACCAGAAAGAATGTTTCCGAAGTGACGGCACGCCATACTTACCGGTGTTGCCAGTTCAGAAAGAACATTAAATGGTGTCATGACCGGAATCGGCTGTGTAAATCCTTTGAGATATCCACCGAAACCACTGGTCTTGATCTTCTGCGCGGTGATCATGATAAATACCACGACTGCCCACGCTGCCTCTGTCGACAGGTCTGAAGTCGGACTTCGAAGTCCCACAAGACTGATCAGGTTCGATACCACACTTGTTGCAAAAAGTGCTGCAACGAACGGAATCATATATCTGAACTTCTCGCCCATATTGCCGACAACAAATTTGTTTGCCATCTCTACCAGCATTTCTGCCAAAGCCTGCCGTTTAGAGATGTTTTCTTCCTTGAGATCATGCGTCAGCCAGATACAGAATCCTGTAATCAGTATCATAACAATCCAGCTTACGACCATGGTCTCGCTGATTCTTAAAGGTCCCAGAACCGGCAGGTCAATGGGTAAAGTAAATAATATCTTCGCCCCATTAATATCCAGTTCCATACATTCATTCACCTCCCATCTATATCAGTTTTCCGTCTTATATTTTATTATGAAATATCCCCATGATCTTTATTCCCGTTCCCGGAAATAAAAGTGGAGCAATTCCTGCAACAAAATGGAAGCACGGTGCGACGATTGCCAGGATCACCCACAGGATCTGCATCAAAAAACGCTGTGAATAACTGGCTTTGAGTTTCATTCTTGCAGTTCCCTCGTCAGAAGCTGATGCAGCCTTCTGTACTGCCAGCCCCATCAGGAAAAAATTCAGAACTGCAACTGCTCCGCCTCCAATGCCTCCTAAAAATACTGTATAATCTAACGGCACCTTATCCGGCATTGTAAAATGAAGGACTGCAAAAAGAATCCACATCAGAATCAGACCAACTGCCGTGATCTTCACGACCCTTTTTGTTTCTTTCTTTACCGCCGGCTGCACATTATCCAATATACTGCTCATAATTCCATTCCTTTCGTAACTGTTCTGTATGATCACGCATATCTTCCAAAACAGTTACTTCCTTTCCATTATTCTGTCCTTCATGTAGATGTTTATGAATGTCTGTTAAAATATATTTTGTCTTTTTTATGTTTTTTCTTTTGCTGTTTATTGATCGACAAATAAAACTTGTATGCCACGGTTGCCGAACCACCCATTCCGAAGAAAAATCCCGGAATGTAGACCCAGACACCAACACCGGTCTTTGAAATAATGAACCAGCAGAGCGCCAGGCACAGAAGAAGCGGTGTTATAAATGACAGCCCAAGCTGCGAAAGCATTGTGACATTTCGCAGGATCTCTGACCACTGTTTCAATATCATTCTCCTTTTTCACTAATTTTTATCTATTATTTCCATTGCGCATAGTCAAATTTTAACACATTTGTTTATTTTTCACAACGCATTTGTACAATTTATTCAAATATTTTTGGTATTCTCAAAATCTTTTTGTTAGTATTATATCATTCTCGTCTTTTTACTGTCATGTAACAATAAAGAGGTTCTGTCCAAAATTCAAACAAAACCTCTTTTTTGTATAATAACTTTCTATTTTTTGTCTTTTGTGCTATGCTACTCAATGCTTAAATTTTGATACTCAAAATTCCAATATAAATATGGAGATGAATATTATGAAAACGCAAACCAAAACAACCCATATGGAGACGGGAAGTATTCCCAAACTCCTTGCACAGCTGGCAATTCCGGCAGTTGTGGCGCAGGTTATTAATCTGCTTTATAACATTGTAGACCGAATCTACATTGGTCATATTCCGGGAATCGGAGCCGCCGCGCTGACGGGTGTCGGACTTTTTACTCCGATTCTGATGCTGCTGAATGCCTTCGCCATGCTTGTTGGCTCCGGCGGTGCTCCACGTGCCGCCATTGCAATGGGAAAGAAGGACAATGATCTGGCCGAAAAGCTCCTCGGAAACTGTTTTACTTTGTTGGTCGGTCTTGCAGTCGTGCTGACCATCGTATTTTACGTAAGTGCACCAACTCTGCTCAGACTCTTTGGTGCCAGTGATGTCACCTTAACTTATGCAACAGATTATGCCAGAATCTATATCCTCGGAAGCTTTTTTGTACTGATCGTACTGGGCATGAATACCTTCATTACAACTCAGGGATTTGCCAAAATAAGTATGATGACTACAATTATCGGTGCTGTTATCAACATTATCCTGGATCCGATCTTTATTTTTGCCCTTGGCATGGGCGTAAAAGGTGCCGCACTTGCCACTGTTCTCAGCCAGACCGTAGGTGCTGTATGGATTCTCCGCTTCCTAACCGGAAAGAAAACTATCCTCCGCCTGAAACGGAGTAACATGCATCTGGATCCTAAGGTATTTGGTCCGTGCCTTGCTCTTGGTATTTCTACCTTTGTTATGCTGTCAACGGAGAGCCTTCTGTCCATCAGTTTTACAAGCAGCCTTTCCAGATTTGGCGGCGACGTGGCAGTTGGAGCAATGACGATTATCACAAGTATCAGTCAGCTTGTTACCCTGCCGCTTCAGGGAATCTGCCAGGGTGGACAGCCGATCATCAGCTATAACTTTGGTGCAAACAAACCAGACCGTGTAAAGAAGGCATTCTTCACACAGTTCTGCACCTGCGTCATCTATACGACTGCATTCTGGCTTGTCGTGATGATTTTTCCAAAAGCATTTGCAACAATCTTTACTTCCGATAAGGAACTAGTAACATACTCTGCCTGGGCGCTCCGCATCTACATGGCCGGAATCTTCTCTCTTGGTTTCCAGGTAAGCTGCCAGCAGAGCTTTATGGCTCTCGGACAGGCAAAGGTCAGCCTGCTGCTTGCCTGCCTTCGTAAGATTGTCCTGCTGATACCTCTGATCTTTATCCTGCCGAATTTCTTCGACAATAAAGTATTTGCAGTATTCCTCGCAGAACCAGTCAGCGATATCATAGCTGCTACGGTGACAACGATCACCTTCTTCACACTGTTTAATTCCATTCTGAAAAAAGAAAAGAGATAAAAGAACCCCGAGGCTTGCTGCCTCGGGGTTTGCTTGTTACAAAGCTTTTTATTTTTCAAATTTTATAATACATACATCCCATGCCGACAGGTAAATTTCATGCTTCGTACTATCACCATTCCCAAGTACTACCTCAAAATCATCCGCCACCTCAACTCTTTGCTCTTCCCAGGAATAATTCAGATAGAAACGAAGTTTTTCGCCCTGTTCATTGACTCCCTCTCGCACGATCACCGGGAATTTTTCCGGCACTGCAGCATTTACACTAGCCTTAGCCAGAATCTTTATCAACAACTGCTGCAGGTAGCATTCTTCAAACATACATCCGATATACCAGGCATTTCCGCTTTCATAAGTATGATGCGTAACTGCGGCATACTTTTTCCAGTTTGGATGCTGATATGCAGAAATGATTTCTGCACCATCCGGAATCAGAAGTTCCATGAAAGTCTCTGCCTCTGGTTCACCACCTTCAAAACCTGTCAGAGTAACTTTTTCCGGGAATGTAAACTGCTGATAATACATCCCGAAGACTTCACTCAGAATATGTGGCTGTCTGTCAGAATATACCTTCACATTCTCGTTGGCAAATGCAGTCTTGAACGTCGCGATCAGTGTGCCTCCTTGCGCGGTATAATCTTTCAGACGTGTGAGAACTTTTTCATCTGCAGTGTACATAGCCGGAAGGATGATTGCCTGGTATTTCTCAATATTTTCGCTCTCTTCCCAGATAATGTCACACTCTATATTTATTTTATAAAGTGCATCGTAGATCCGGCGAACAACATCGTTGTATCCAATTCCACTGTTTCCTGCTGCAGTTGCTTCGATTCCAAACCATTTGAGTGCAGTCAGAGCCTCGTTGCTCACCATGATTGCAACTTTGTTATCCTTCTTCAAGCCTGATAAAACAGGAGAAAGTTTCTTAAATTCATCACCTACGATACATGCCTCTCGGTATACAGCATTTTCTTCCATGTCATGGCTAAGAAGACCTTTCCAATAAGTCTCAAAGGAGTTATGGATTGAATGCCAGTGCCAGTACATCACGCCAAGCGCACCGGATGCCAGATGGCTGTATGCCTGCAGACGAAGCTGCCCATCATACGGTGTCCAGCCCGGATAACCCTGTGCTTCTGTTTCCAGAACCAGATAGTTGTCATTTTTAAGACATCGGATCAGGTCTCCGCCAAAGGCAATTTCTGCACCGGTCAGATGATCCTGGGTCGGATGATAAATATCTGTTCCTGCCATAGTCAGGTGCTTTGCACATTTGAAATGGTTCACATCCGGCTGCACGCCGTAGGAATAACCTCTCCACTCAAAATCCAGATTGTGAGTGATAAACTGATCTTCTCTCTTATATTCGGAAACAATCGCTGCCTGCCAGCCAAGGAATTCTTCCACCAGACTTCTCTGGTATTTTTCAAACTCCGCACCCAGACTTCCATTGATCGTGCCACGCACATCCGGAAAATCTTCCCATGCATTGATGCGATTGCTCCAGTAATCTAGACCGAATTCGTGATTCATGGTGTCCAGATCATTATGAAATTTCTCACGAAGGTATTTCACGAACCCAAGCTGTACATTCCTGCCTGCTGTTCCATAATATTTTGTTTCATTATCCAACTGAAATCCAATCACACACTTACGATGTGCAGAAACCTCCATCAGTTTACGGATTACTTTTTCTGCATGATAACGGTAAACCGGATGTGTAATGTCCATGTTCTGTCTTGTCCCATAAATGCCTCTTCCCCTGACCGTTTCTGCCAATACGTCAGGATATGCTTCTACCATCCAGGTCGGCACAGCGTAGGTCGGAGTCCCTATAATAACATTAATCCCTGCTTTTTCCATTGCATCCATCACACGGATCACATGAGAAAAATCAAAAACTCCTTCCTGAGGCTCGCTGGTACTCCATGTGGATTCTGCGATCCGCACCGTATTAATCCCGGCTTTTTGCATCATGGAAACATCCTTCGCAAGACGTTCATATGGCATGTATTCATCGTAGTAGGCTGCTCCGTAGAGTAATTCTTTCATAAACGCTACGCTCCTTCTTCTGTTTTCCTTCATGCTTTTTATCTATATTTTATCATAGTTAATAGGTATTTGATATTCTTTTATTTCGAACGTATAATGCATTTTTACTTTTGCATATATCTCTTGATTTATTCCCTCATACAGCTTTTTGCATTTTATGTATTATCCTGGTATCGCCATACAGTGAAGATGGCAAAGGCGAAGATATTTCCCTATGAATTATATAAAAGAGGAGGCTGGCTGCTACTGCAACATTCGCCGGTGCACCACCGGGATTTCTTGCATTCTGCATGGTTCCCAAAACTACTTTTGCAATCATCTGTTTCTCTCCTAAGCGAACAGGCTGATCACAATTGCACAGATCAGACCTGTGAATCCAATAATTGTTTCCATCATGGTCCAGGACTTCAGAGTTGTTTTCTCATCAATTTCCAGCAAAGCACCTACCAGCCAGAATCCTGAATCATTTACATGGCTGAATGCAGTCGCACCGCCATTGATCGCGCATACCATTGCAGCAAGATAAACAGGAGATAATTCAGCTACTCCCGGCATTGCAGCCATGATTTCTGCAGCCATTGTCATTGCTACGACAGCAGCTCCTACCGATGCACGAATCAGTGCCACGATCAGAAGTCTTGTTGGCTCTGCTGCAAATACCGCTTCTGTCATCTTTCTTTTCCTCCGCGTTTTTATCTAATATCCAATTTGTCTTAATGCACATATTTGTGGATGGTTGCTTTAACAGCCCCCGGCCCTGCAATCATTTCACGGAACATATGCTCAATTTTTTCTCCTACGCCGTCTTTGTACAAATCTGTAAAGAACAGACGCTCATTGGAAAGAATTGGTTTCAGCTGGTCCTTAAAGGTTTCCGGCTTTCCGACTACAATGTCTTTGAACTGTTCCTGAAGTTCTTCATTCATCGGGTCCGGTGCAAGTTCAAATTTGTTTCCTTCATCATCAACACCAAGCATATATCTGAGCCATCCTGCGATTCCCAACGGAATTGCAGTCAGTCCGGAAGCATCTCCAAATTTTGCAACATACGCTTTTACAGTTTCTCCAAAGCGAATTCCTACCATCTGAGATACATCAACTGCCAGACGAAGGTTGGTATCTCCAAGGTATTCATTCGGGAAACGATCATTAAATAGTTCATCTACAAATGCCTGTGGCGAAAGGATTCCCGGATCTGCAACTACCGGAAGCCCCTCATCGTAAGCTACCATACGCGCCATCTTCATCATATCTTCGTTTGTATTCAGCATATGAGCAAACAGATCATATCCAAGAACTACACCAAGCGGTCCTGTTGCTGAATGTACCGGATTCAGGCAAACGGTTACTTTCATTCGTTCAGACAGATTTACAGTATTTCTGTCTGCCATGTATACGCCAAAACCTTTTTCCAGTGCCGGACGTCCGTTCGGGAAACTGTCTTCAATTACGAGGTACTGTGGTTTCTCTGCATTTACAAATGGTGCAATGTAGGTTTTCTTTCCAGTGATGACTGGCTGCATATCTTCCACACCCAGTTTTTCCAGATCTGCTGCAATCTGTTCACTCGGACGAGGTGTGATCTTATCGATCATTGTCCATGGAAATGCAACTACTTTTTCATTGCTTACATAATTTACAAATCCTTCATCCACGAATCCAGCTTTCTTCCATTCCTCAGTCATAGTCAATACAGATTCACGAAGTTTTGCGCCATTCTGGGAGCAGTTATCCATGGAAACCAGTGCGATTGGATATTTGCCTGCTTTGTATCTCTCATAAAGCATTGCGACCAGAACTGCCATTGCCCCGGTTGCTTTATCCGGTCCATTCTTAATATCAGCCTCAACAAATGGGAACCATGTGCCATCTGCTTTCTGCAGAGCATAACCTTTTTCTGTAATCGTAAAGGAAACCATCTGCAGGGAACTGCTGCTGAAGATCTCTTTCAGGCGTTTCCACTGTGCTTCATTTGAGGACTGCGCCTTAACTGCTTCTGCCAGGGAACCAAGTACTTTGCATTCACGTGTTCCATCGCCATGAAGGATAACGCTTAATCCAAGGTTATCATATGGTTCATAAATCTTATCCACTACATCATAGTCAAATGTTTCTACACAGGTAATGCCTCTGTCGAGTACCCCTTCTTCCAGAAGTCCGTCTGCAATGCCGCCGATAAATATACGGAAAATATTTCCAATTCCGAAGTGCACCCACACCGGAGCTTCTTTTGCTCTTGCAGAAACAGCTTCTACATCATATCCCGGAAGCGCAATTCCTGCTTCTTCCCATGCAGCACGATCTTTGATTCCATACATTGTTAATTTCATTTTTGAATCCTCCTTTAATTCACTTATATATTTTTCTTATGTCTTTTACTTATGTTTATATCTCAACTGTAAGTTACAGTGTATATCTAAGTTCTCTAAAAATCTATTGACAATTGCTACAATGTTATTTTGCTTTTTTGTATACTATTACTAACTTCTCCCGCTCTCACACGAAAATAATCTCCTATAAAACGAAAAAAGAGCACTGCAAAGTCATCGAATAGATTTCTTCGCAATGCTCTTCCGCATTTTTTGTATAAAATTTTATCGTTATTTACTGTTTTCTGAAGTTATTTACCAGAGTGTTCCTGAAGAAGCTGCTCGATCTTGGAAACAAACAGGTCATTGGCATCATTCGGCGCTTTGATCTCCACTAACTCATTGCTCTATATATTTTGTGATGACAGATATTAAAATACTCATATCAATCGGCTTTGCCACATGATCGTCCATTCCAGCCTTCAAAGCAGCCTGTACATCCTCTGCAAATGCATTTGCTGTCATTGCAATAATAGGGATTTCCTTTCCGTCCGGACGATCCGGCAGATTTCTTATAGCTTTTGTCGTTTCATACCCATTCATTTCCGGCATCATGATGTCCATCAAAATCAGATCAAAAGTCCCCGGAACTGTATTGCAAAACTGTGTCAGGGCAGATTTACCATCAGTGGTTCTGGTTACAATCATCCCTTTTTCTTCCAATAGAGCGATTGCTATTTCTGCGTTTAAATCATTGTCCTCTGCCAAAAGAACACGTAAACCATGTAAATCAATATCTTTCCTTAACTTTTCTTTCTCTTCAGTTAGTACATGTTCTGCTATAAGCAGCGGGATTTCTACAGTAAATGTTGAGCCAATGCCCTGTCTGCTGCTGACTTCAATTTTCCCACCCATAAGATCTACATACCGTTTGGCAATCGCCATTCCCAGTCCGGTTCCCTTATAACTAGTTCTTGCCCCATTATTTTCCTGACTGAACTCATCAAATATTCTGGTCTGGAACTCCTCACTCATACCAATTCCGGTATCTGATATATGATAGCGTACGATTAAATGATGCTCATCCTTGCCCGGACAGTTTTCTGCTACAAATGAAATGGTACCTCCGTCTTTTGTAAATTTGACTGCATTGCTGATAATGTTGAGCAATACTTCCCTGATTCTGAGTTCATCTGCCATCACATAAGGATTTTTAAGTTCTTCTCTTGAAACATAAAAATTAAGGTCACGGTTTTCCATATATCCCCTTGCAATCGACAAAACAGTATCTGTCATATCCCTGAGATCTACCGGTACCGGTTTATATTCCAGTTTACCGCTTTCGATGCGGCTGATATCCAGCACATCGTTAATGAGTGTCATCAGATATTCTGAACTCTGCCTGATCTTTTTCAGACAATCCTCCACTTCTTTATCCGGTTTCCTCTTCATGGCAATATCTGTAAATCCAACAATTGCATTCATTGGTGTCCTGATATCATGGGACATATGGTTCAGGAAAGTTGTTTTTGCAATATTCGCCGCATTTGCATCCTGTGCTTCTTTCAATGCTTCCATCTGTTTTTTCCTGCTTACGGAAAGGGAATAAACCAGAAGAAGTAATACAAAAATAATCACAAATGAAACTCCGATAACGAAACCGGCATACTCTGTAAGTACATCCTGCAAGGTCATTTTCTTTTCTGAAACAGAATTCTGTGCAAGGACAACGCCATTTAAAATATTGGAGGACTGATCGATTGCTTTATTGATAATGGTAGCTGCTCTTCTGTTTTCTCTCGTCGTAAACATCGCTAATTCCTGCCGTTTTGCCATTTCTGCAAATGACAGGCTTTTGGTCAGTGGACTTTCATTAAGAAGATTAATCTTCGAAGATGGAATAACAGTTGCTCCTACTTTTCCATTTGCTACTGCCTCCAGGCATTCTTCCTGTGTGCCATATTGTTTAATCTCTGCATCCGGAAAAAGAGGGGTCACCATCAATTCAGAATACAATGATGTCTCTGTCACTGCAATCGTAGAGAGGCAGCTGCTATATTCTTTTCCTTTGTAAATAACAACTGGCGTAATATCAAAGATTGCATCTGTCAACACCACCTGAAACTGTTCCTGTATATAAAAATCCTGAATGATAGGACCGGCAATATCTATTTCACCAGATTGCAATGCCTCATTCATCTGTACTCCCGTGGAACAGGGAACCACCTTGATCGTAATTTCATATTTTTCCTGAACCGTATCCAGAACGGTTCCAAGGATTCCTGTCAGTTTCCCATTTTCTTCACCGCAGAAAGGAAGATTATCCTTTAGATATCCCACACGGATTGTATTTTCATGTGCATCCAGCCATTGTTTTTCTTCCTTGTTGAGTGCATAATTTATGACCGCTTTTCCTTCATAACGGGCATACAGCTTGCTGCTGTAGTCCGTTTCTGTATTGTTGATTTCTTCCAGGGTAGCATTTAATTCCTTTAACAGATCCGGTCTGGATTTTGATACACCGAAATAGCAGTCACCTGCACCGATATTAGCAATGGCAATAAAATCGCTGTTGACAGACAGTGCCGGGATCACAAGTGCATCCAGTTCATCTGCATCCAGTTTTTCTATCATCTCATCATAGCCTTTACAGGCAACAACCTCTGCATGGATCTGATTGCTGTCCAGCCATTTTTCCAAAAGATCTTTCTGATAACTTCCATCTGCAACACCGATACGACAGCCATTCATCTGCTTCAGATCACCATCCGTAAGATCCGTATGATCTTCCCGGGTATAGATCCAATATTTTTCTGTCCCCTCAGCGTAGGTTGAAAAATCGATAGATTCCGCTCTTTCTGGTGTATAACTGACACTTCCAAGTATGTCTATTTTTCCATCTGCCAGCATATCCAGACACTCTTTAAATGAACCATAGACATATTCATACTTCCAGCCGGTTATATAAGAAATTTTCTGAAGATATTCATAGCCTGCTCCCTGCTTGTGTTCCCCATAACTTCCTTCCTGAAAATTGGAATATGGAAAATAGCCAACTCTCACGGTTTTATTTTCTTCCTCTATTACCTGAGTTGTTTTCCCGTCACTTTTCATTTCCGACGCATAAACAAAAACCGGTACAAAAAGCAACATGATAAATGCAAAAATGCTCAAATAGAATCTTTTTTTCTTACCTTTTTTTCTTATCTGCTTTTCTATCTTTCTGTTCATTCAGTCCCTTTGTTTCCCTCATAATCATAAAATCTGTAAGCATCTCTTTTTGTACTTTTTCTGATATGATTAACTGTTTCATATTCCTCTATATTGCATAAAAAATATTATAACAAAATAGCATGCAATTGTCATCATTACTCAAGCTTTATGTCTATTATTTAATGGATATTTTTGTTTTTTACTCATATACAGAATCAAAAAACAGGTGCCTGCCTCTGGTTCTCACCAAAGACAGACACCTGTCATTTTATTTCAGACTATATATACTTTTTTAGATCTCAGCCAGTTTCAGCAGATCCGGAATCTTGGATTCCCAGCCAAGTGCCATGATATGTACACCCTGGCAGTATGGCTTGCACTCTTTGATAATGCGCGCGGCGATCTCAACACCTGTGATACCTGCTTTTGTCTTTTCTTTGTCTGCTTTCAGTTCTTCGATCATTTCGTCCGGAACATGAATACCGGCAACGTTATTGTTCATGAATCTTACCATTCCAACTGACTTCGGAATGATGATACCAACCTGTACCGGTTTACCGAACTGTTTTGCTTTTTCCATGAATTTGATGAATTTCTCTGGCTCAAATACAGCCTGTGTCTGGAAGTAATCTGCACCTGCAGCAACTTTTCTTTCCATTTTTGCAAGCTGTGCATCAACGGAATCACTGCATGGAGATACTACAGCACCTTTGGAGAATTTCGGCGGTTCACCAACCAGTTCGTTTCCACCAAGGTCTACACCTGACTCCAGAAGTTTTACTGTATGAAGAAGAGATACGGAATCAAGGTCGAATACCGGTTTTGCCTGCGGATGGTCACCCATCTTTGTATGGTCACCTGTCAGACAGAGAATGTTCTCAATACCAAACATTGCAGCACTTAAAAGATCAGATTCCAGAGCAATACGGTTTCTGTCACGGCATGCAAGCTGGAAGATCGGATCCATTCCTGCATCTTTAAGAACTTTACACATTGCAAGAGAGCCAAGACGCATAACAGAAGACTGGTTATCTGTTACGTTAACTGCATGGACATCTTTGAGATATGTTTTGGCTTCCTCTACCAGTTCATCTACATGAATTCCTTTCGGCGGTCCTACTTCTGCTGAAACTACAAATTCACCACGGTCGAATAATTCTTTCATTTTCATTGTACATTGCTCCAATCATTATAATATTATAATTTATCAGGCTTCGTAACTAAATAGTTACCAGACATTTTAATTATTTTACTTCATCATCTGTCGCAAAATTATGAATCTGTGTCGGGCATTTCAGTGCGTCAAGGCGTCCGATTTCTTTCAGGCGTCTGTAGATGCGTTCCCATCCACATTCCATCTCACTGTCTACTTCACATTTTCCATTCTTGGAACCACCGCACTGGCCGTTAACAAGGCTCTTTGAACATGCTGTGATCGGACAGATTCCACCTGTCAGGTTCAGATAACATTCGCCACACTGGTCACATTTGTACTCTAACGGTGTCACACCCTGGAAACCTGGTACCGGGTATGTATCACAGGCTGCGCAGACCATCTTGTCATCCAGATATTCGGCAACTGTCTGTACACCAACACCACAGGAGAATACCAGAACCAGATCTGCTTCCTGGATCTTACTCATATGTTTCTTAAGGCGAAGTTCCAGATTTTCCGGATTACAAATGTAATCCGTTGTCATGATTCCTGTTACCGTTCCCTCAGCAGCAAGCTCTTTCTGAAGTTCAACAGCTTCTTTTTCCGGAAAACGAACTTCTTTACATCCGTGGCAGTTAATGATAAAAACTTTCTTTCCAGCTGTCAGTGATGTGATGGTTTCTTTTGCTTTTAACTGAGTAATCAACATATCACTTCATCCCCCTTACTGCATTTTTTCCGGCTTTGATACTGTTAATGATCGGAATCTTGGAAGAACAGATATACTGGCAGCATCTACACTCAACACAATCCATAACGTTCATGTCTTTCATGCCCTGCCAGTTCTCTTCTTTTGCATATTTCACGAAATACAGCGGAGAGAGTTCCATCGGACAGACATCTACGCAACGTCCGCATTTGATACATGGCTGCTCTTTTGTCTCATCTGTATCAATAGCGATGATACCGTTGGAGCCCTTCATCATAGGAACATCCAGCGTGTTCAGAGGGAATCCCATCATTGGTCCGCCCATCTTAACCAGTACATCATCATCTGTAAATCCACCGCAATAATCGATCAGATCTTTTACACTTGTACCAATCTTGATGATAAAGTTGCCAGGATTCTTGATCTTTTCACCTGTTATTGTTGTAACACGCTCGATCAAAGGCATGCCTTTCTGGATTGCATCGGAAATTGCCTTTACCGTACTGATATTATCTACGATAACTCCAACATCAGCCGGGAGACCGCCACTTGGAACCTTTCTGCCCATGACACGTTTAATGAGAGTTTTTTCAGCACCCTGTGGATATTTGGTCCGTGCAACAAAGACTTCCATATTTCCAATATCAGCAACTTTTTCTTTCATTAATTCGATAGCATCTGGTTTATTATCTTCGATAACGATGATACCCTTCTCGGCACCTGTCGTCTTGAGGATTGCTTTCAGACCAAAAATGATATCATCTGCGAACTCAAGAAGAACCTTGTGGTCCGCTGTTAAATATGGTTCACATTCGCATCCATTGAGAAGAATCGTATCAACTGGTTTGGCTGGTTTCAGTTTGACACAGGTTGGGAAACCTGCACCACCCATACCAACGATTCCTGCTTCTTTTACAATGTCAATGATTTCATCTGGGGTCAGTTCATCTAATGATTTATGTGGCTGTACGGATTCATGCAGAGTATTTTTTCCATCCGATTCAATAACAACAGCCATTACTTCACTGCCTCTTGTACCATGCATACGAGGTTCAACGGCAACTACAGTTCCGCTTACACTGGAGTGTACCGGAGCACTGATGAATCCGGCAGCTTCACCAATCTTCTGACCAACTTTTACGGTATCGCCAACCTGAACGATCGGGTTAGCCGGAGCTCCCAGATGCTGTGACATGGAAATTACAACAGTCTTCGGATCCGGGAATTTCTTCAGATCAACATGTTCACTGAATTCCTTGTGTTCTGATGGATGAACACCGCCGTAATATCCGTTCAGTCTGTCTTCTCTGATAGATTTCACATAGTCATTGATGACCTTGAAATTAACTTTGGAGAAATCACGAACCTGTACCGGCTGATTGAGAAATTCTTCCAGACGTCCCTGTTTTGCCAGTCTCTGATAGATTTTTTCCCATGCACAATCCTTATTCGGATCCACTTCGCATTTTCCGTTCTTTGCTCCGCCGCACTGTCCATTTACAAGACTTTTTGAACAGTCAACGATAGGACAGACGCCTCCGGTAATGTTCAGATAGCACTGTGCACAAGCATCACAGCTCTTCTTTGTAAGTGCCATACCATGATGGCCTCTGTAGTTAAGGGTATTGCTTGCGGCAATGACCGGTTTGCCAGCCAGATCCGCAACAGTCTGAATACCAAGACCACAGGAAATTACTACTACATTCTCTGTACCTTCTGGAATCAGATCCTGTAATTTTCTTTCTGTGTGCATTTTATTGCATAAGAAATCAAACTTTGCACTGCCCGTGACGTTTTTTCCCTGCTCCGCAGCAAATTTCAGGAACTCTCCGCAATCTGGTTCGTCAACAGTTTCAAACTCTTTGAAACACTTGTTGCAGGCAATCACAAACAGGTTGTCCCTGCCGTTCAGCACTGATGTAAGTTCATCACTGCTTTTCAGCTTGTACTTAGTATAGTTTTCCAATTGCTCACCTTCCTTATGAAATATTTGAACCTGTATACTTATCGCCTTTTATCCTTCTTTTCCTCCTCTGCACTGTTAAGAAAAAAACAATAAAAATCTGATAATCTGGTTCTATAATTACTGTCTATATAAATGTAGCACAAAGCACTCATTTTATCCAGATATTATTGTATATTTTTATCAAAAAGATTGGCTTCTTTTATAAATTTTAATTTCTACAGGCCCCAAAATCTTGTTATTTTCTAAACATTATCGTTATTTTTTTACCAGAAGCGTAAACTGCTTGTTACTGTTTTTTCTTGTTCTTATACTATTTACTATTGGATTTGTGTTATACTTTATTATATTTATTGATAAGATGTGGGAGGGAATCGTGACTATGCAAAATCCAGTTTCTGATGAAAGATATTCTGTAGCGGATGAAGCTATTCTGGGTGCTTTTTTTAAACTTGTAAAGAAAAAAACTACTGACCAGATCACTGTATCCGATATCACAAAAACAGCCGGTATCGCGAGAAGCACTTTTTATAATCATTATCAGGACATCCCCTCTCTTGTATCTGCTGTTGAAGAAAAGACGATCCATGATGTTTTCTCCATAATGGAAAAATTTCATCCTGAAAATGACCACGATATCTGTCAGTCCTATTTTCTGACGATCTGCCGTTATACAATGGAAAATCCTTTTCTTTCCAGTCTTCTGAGTACGCCTCATGGAAATGATCTCTTTGAAAAAATGCTGACTATGCTTCATCACTATGTCACCGCTACTACCTCCAGTGCCAGACCCGGCAGGCATACAAAAGAGGAAATATCTTACGTGATCACCTGTGCGATCGGCAGTACGATCGGTGTCCTTCACAAATGGACAAGGGATAATTTTGATCTTGCACCAGAAGTCATTGCAGGGATTCTGACGCAGATTTTCCTGTCTGGCATGCTGCCTCTTTTATCCTGAATGCCCTGCATATAAACAGACATAATAAAAACCCGTCTGAGAAATTCACTCAAACGGGTTTTTATTATGCCTGTGGCTCGTCGATCAGGACATCCTGTCTCCTGATTTTCTTTGTCGTGCTGCGTATAAACGGATTTTTCCGGATCACCAGGCCTGTAATACGACGATAGGTCGGCTGATTTTTATTGTATTCATCCAGAAATTCCTGAAGCTGTGAACGAATCATCTCCGTATCCAGTGCCTTTGCCTCCACAACTGCCTGTTCCGGATAAATTCGGGCTGTAAGACCATTGTCCTCACCTGTTACAATAACCTCACCCACAAGCGGATTCAATGCAAGCTTGTTCTCGATTTCCTCAGGAGATATATTTTCTCCATTGGAGAGAATGATCAGATTTTTTACACGGCCATTAATAAAGAGGTATCCATCTTCATCCATATAACCCTTGTCGCCAGTATGCAGCCAGCCATCTTTCAGTGTTTCAGCTGTCTCGTCCGGCATCTGATAATACCCTTTCATAACACTTGTGCCTTTTACCAGAATCTCACCGTTTTCAAATCTTATCTCCACATTCTCAAGTGGTCTTCCAATAGAACCCGGCTTATGATTTTCCGGTGTATTATTACTGATAACAGGAGAACATTCTGACATGCCATATCCTTCCAGAATCTGAACACCATACTCTGCAAAACGGTCAATATAGTACGGATCCAGATGTGCGCCACCGGTAAAAATCGTCTGCAGTTTTCCACCGAAAACTTTTTCTGCAAGAACTGCCTTCGGGATTTGTGGATCAGCTGCTGACAGTCTCTTATAAATTGTTTCAATCATCATCGGAACCATGAGCATGATATCGGGTTTAAAAATACTCATATTTCTGACCATATGAAGCAGAGAGTCATTAATACAGATAGTTGCTCCCTGAGAGAAACCTTTCAGCCAGTCCATGACAAGACAGAATGCATGATGGATTGGAAGTACACTGAGCATGGCAGTTCCAGGTTCTGCTGAAATCTTAACTGCCTCAACATTGGATGCCAGATTATTCTGTGTCAGCATAACCCCTTTGCTCTTTCCTGTCGTTCCGGAAGTAAAGATAACCGTCGCAATATCTTCTGCTGCCGGACAGGAAGCATCTGCTGATGCGCTAATTCCCGTGTTTCTCAGCTCATTGATACCGTATACACCTGAAGGTACATCCTCCACCTCTTCCTGGAGCATCCATACTTTCTGGAGTTTCGGACAGTTTGCAAGGAACGCTTCCAGATATGGTCTGTGTTTCGGACTTAAGAAGAGTGCTTCGGAATCGGATCGGTTTATCAGATCGATCAGTTCTTCACATGGGAGTGCTGCATCCAGCGGCACCGCTGTAGTACATCCTGTAATAATTCCCAGATAACTTTCGATCCATTCTACAGAGCTGGTTCCGATCAATGCAATATGCTTTCCCGCAAAGTCTTCTGCAAAAAGTCCTTTTCTGATGGAAATCACGTTTCTCAACATTTCGCTGTAACTTCTCTCCAGAACTTCTTTCCTGTTAAGCCATTTTACTGCTTTGACTTCGCCAAATTTCTGTACACTTTCTTCTAATATCTCCCTGATCAGCATCTCTTTCTCCTCCTTCACTTTTCTGCGGACAACAGCTTCATTCTTACTGAAGCTCCTCCAGAAGCTTAAGCGCCTCCTCAAGAGTTGTAATTTGGGTCACTTCGGTTTCCTCAAGTTCAATGTCAAAGGTATCCTCAAGCTCTCCCAGAAAAGACATGAAATCCAGAGAAGTAAATCCCAGATCTTCACGGAATCTCATTTCACCCGTCATCTCTTCCGGTTTCACTTTGCTGTACTGCGCTACAATATTTTTAAATTCCATTTCCTGATTCATCTCATATCCTCCTGTTATTTTTGATTTCTATACCTGTTCCATAATCTCGCCGATGCTCATATCCGGCTCTGCAATTCCCTTAAAAAGAATACGCATCATATAATAATAAAGCAGTTCCATGTCATGCTCTTCCAGATGAGCAGTCTGATAATGATAGGAGAAGTTCATGCCACCATCCTCAGTATGCGATACGGTCAGATACATTTTTTTGGTTGCGGCACCATTTGCAAACCATTTGGCATGCTGGCGTATGGTTCCAAGCATTTCATTCTCCACCTTCACCGGCATTGGCTGATAGGTCAGATAGCAGCTTTCATAACTGGTATGCTCTGGTGTATGATATCTTTTTCTCATCTCATCCACAATAAATGCCGGATCATAATTGCTGTGCATATAAATTCGATTCTGCATATTCTGGATTTCATAAGCTGCCGAAAGAAAATCTGTTTCCGGTGAGATCACTGTTCTGCACGGGAACATAATGGTTCGACTTCCTCCAGAAGTCCATTCTTCATGGGTAGAACGTCTGGATATAAAATTCTGGATCGTAATATCTTCCTGTCCATTATTTACTTTTGACAGATAAGTACGAATACCAAGCAGAAGCAGATTCGTCATAGAGAGCTGATGATTCATACAGAAATCCATCAGGTTCTGTGTTGCATAAGGTTCCAGATGATAATCCTTTACTGCAACAAACAGCTCGTTCATCTCAATTTCAGAAGCACGAAGTTTCGGATTTCCATGACGTTTTCTTGCTTCCTCTAATACGGCTGGTCCCTGTATATCAGAATATAACGGCTCGCCCAATGCATCCAGCTGGTCATCCCAGAATTTTTTGTCTTTTGCAAAACGCTTTTCATTGCCCGCTTTTGCCAGATCTTTTTTCAGGACTGTTTCAAAATCTACCAGCTCCTGCGGGCAGGCTGTTCCATATCTGTAATGCGTATATAATTGGAACAGGTCTTCAATCATAACTACAAGCCCACAGGAATCGATCAGTCTGTGATCCATATGTAAAAAGAAACCATTGTATCCTTCCGGAAGCTTCAGCATAATAAATTCACACATCGGGATATTATCTCCGTCAAATGTTTCATAAGCCCACTGCTGCATCAGCTCATCTGCCTTTGCCAGACTTTCCATTCCCGACAGATCCTTCAGCTCAATATCTCGCGAATCCTGCTTCTCTATATACTGTTTTACATTTCCATCTTTATCCGGCTTTGTAAAACGGACTCTGGTACAGCCTGAACGCTCTGTTTCCATCTGAATACATTTTTTTAATAATCCAAAATCCAGTTCTGCCTGTACAGAAGCCACAACACTTACGCCAGATACCTGCTGTGTACCATAATCCATGATCCAGTTATGATGCATCTTCTGAGCTGCCGTCAAAGGATAATAATTTCTCATATAATAGATAACCTCCATTGTCCCGGTTTTCCTCTTTATCCGAGACAGAAAACATTGTATATATGCTTCAGGTGCAAAAATATCATACCTTCGCAGGAAATACCAGTACCCCAAAGACTTAATGAACACTTTACAAAAAATTGACCGGGATTTATCATGCATTTAACATAACAGATTAAAGGTATTTTTCCTGTTATGTACTATGTCTGATAAATCCCGGTCAGGATTTTTTATCTCAGTTTAATCGTATTTTTCAAAGAATTCCATCATCTTGTGCTGATACAGTTCCGGATCTACATAAGCGCAGCACAGGTGCCGTGCTCCCGGTATGATCACCAGTTCCTTCTCTGCCCTGCAGAGCATATAATTCTGAAAAGAGTTATTGGGATACACATAGGTGTCCTTCTCTCCATGGAAAAAGAGAACCGGTCTTGTATTTTTTTTCATGGCTTCGGCAGTGTCTGCATCTTTCATATGAAATCCTGCCAGAAGAGAACAGAACCAGTCCAGTTCTATCAGAAGCAGTGGGATATGATGCAGGTGGAACCAGTTAGCTGCCATATCTCGCATCTGTCCTTCCATAGACTGAAAACCGCAGTCCGCGATCAGGCCTTTTACCTCCGCCGGGAGCGTATGTCCTGATGCCATCAGTACAGCAGCTGCTCCCATGGACTGTCCGTACAGATAAATCGGAAGCTTCTCTTTGTTTCGTTCAGATACATAGACTGCCCATTGCTGCACATCCCATTGTTCCTTTGCTCCAAAGGTGATATATTTTCCCTCGCTGTCACCGCAGCAGCGATGTTCTATAAACAGGACATCACACTGATGCTCATGCAGATATTTTGCCATAAATGACAATGTGCCAAACCGGCTGCCGCGATATCCATGGCTTAATATAACAATCCGTTTTGCATCTTCTGCCGGCAAATATAATGCATGCAGTTTTAATCCGTCAATGCTTTTGATATAACAGTCCTGCATCTTCTGTTCAAGACACCAGGCCTTACTCTCATTATATACTCTTGCATAACCATTCCTGGGATGATTTTCCCTGATATGAGATAATTCAAACCATTTCTTTCTTTCCTTTTTGTGCTCTCCTCTTTTGCAGCAGACCACCATGTTAAAAAAACGCCATCCCACCTCCAGTAATCCCAGAAAGACTGCCAGCAGTATTGCAAACGGCTTAATTAATTTTTTCTTCATTACGATTTCCCCACAGTCCACATTTTAGAATAAGAATTCTGCCTATACGGCTCAAATCACATCGGACAGCTTCTTCGCTCCTCTTTGTCCATGTCTCCTCTGACATAATGAGCATTGAATTCCATATTGATATCGCGGATTTCTCTTTTTCCCTCGATATAATCCTGGTACATCTCCGCAAGACCTGACATGCATCCGTCACAATCTGCTGAAATATTACCCAGTGATTCCTCTACGATCTTTTTACGCTCCTCAACTGTTGTGTCTTTGATCAAATATCCTAACATTTTGTTCCCTCACTTTGCTTTTATCCTTTTGATTATATATTACTACAAATCTAGAAATCATTAAATTGTTTTGATAGAATTATTATAAGCAACCGCTGATTGCTGCACCAGTTGCGGCCTCTTCTTTGCACTCTGATAAAGTCAGTTTCATCCCGAACATTTTCTCAGCTATCTCACAAAGCACTTTGTTTTTTCTGAACCCATTACCAGATCCGATCATCTGAACAATCTTTATCTCCGTGCCTTTTTCAATCTGAACAAACATATCATAAAGTTCCCGGATCATGCCTTCCAGTACGCCATATGTCAGGAATTCCGGTGTGAAATTATCTGATGAAATATTTCTGATTTCCCCACGGAGCCCTGAATCTGTTCTGGTTCCATCAAAAGTTGTCTGCACTTTCATACTACTACTTGAGGCGTCCATTCCTTTTTCTGCAAGTCTTCCCAATATTTCATACAATGGTATATCCTGTCCTGTTGCCTCCTTCATAAATGACCTGAAAAAATTCTCAAGCAATGCATATGCTTTACCACCACACAGGGAGGCTCCAACCAGAAGATATTTTCCCCCAAGAAATGGACGCGCTTCGATTCCCTCCGTCTCAAAATACTGATCTGTCAGAACTGAAATCTGTCCTCCTGTTCCCATATTCACCAGTAATGTATTATTTTCGCTGCCTGCTGCCCCCAGAAAGCTGGCCTGATTATCACCGATTGCTACTGTTACCGGAATATCCTTATACATTCCCAGCACTTCCATATCTTCACAAATTTCCGGCAGTCTTATAGTGTCCATTCTAATTTTATTCAACCAGTCCGTTTCAAAACACTTTTTCTGCACATCAAAAAATCCAAAACTGGCAGCATTGCTGACGTGTACGAGTGGATGGGTTCTCTTTGTCAGACACATTCCAAGATAATCCATGATTGTACAGAATGTATTCGCCTCTATCGGAACCAGATGATGTTTTTCATTATATAAATGTGTGATAAGTCCATAACCAGAAGCAGCCTTGTATTGACATTTCTCTTCGATCTCTCTTAAGAGACTTTTTCCTGTTTTATCATCACAGATATTCCCACGTCCATCCTGCCATGTATACAGTGGACTTACACTTCTCCCCTCAGCATTCAGATAGACAATTCCATGCATCTGTCCGGTCAGACCAATGTTGTGTGCATCCGGACATTTATCAAGAAACTCATCGACGACCACCTTTGCCTTTTGGATAATCTTTTCTGCATTCTGGATTCGTTCCCACTCATTAGAAGTTCCAATAAAACTTCCATTTTGTATTGTCTTTGCCTCTATTACAGTTGAATGTCTTCTTTCATCAACTTCAACAACCACTCCGCTGATCGTAGTTGTTCCAATATCAATTCCAATCGCTTTCATCTTTGAAATATACCTCACTGTACACTCAATTTCTCTGCCAAAAGAAAATCATTTTTATTTTTCCACACTCCAGATCAGATGACTCTTCACAGCCAGTTCCTCTGCTTTCTGCGGTGCCTTTTCTGGCTCATTCTCATAGTTCCAGAGCTGGAATGCTTCTTTTACATTTTCTGTAATCCTCCTTCACATATGTGACGATATATCTATGTGAAACGTTACACAATTTTTTCAAAAAATTATTTTATTACTTAAGATTATAGCGTGTTTCTGCCAAAAGAAAAGCATTTCATGAAAAGCTGTTAATGAAAAAAATTATTGACAGGCGTCCTTACATTTGTTATAGCTGGAAAAATTCAAAACTGAACTTAAAGGAAGGGAAACATTCTATTATGGCAGTTTTCATTGAATTATTTCTGCTGGGTGTCGGACTTTCCATGGATGCCTTTGCAGTCTCAGTCTGTAAGGGCCTCGGAATGAGGAATCTGCTGATTCTCTTCGCTTTCTGCTGAAATATCTGTTTCTCCTGCATAAACGCTTACCGTTGTTTTACCTGACAGTGTAATTGCTGAAATCAGGATACTGTTCACGATCATTATTTTCCATAATTTATTTTTCATATATTATCTTTCCTTTCTCTATAAATGTGAAAATATTTAGTTCACATTTGATGGAGCAATCTCTGTTAAGCATATTCTGTATTGAAATCTCCGATTGGTTCACCAAAATAGTCCCACGGACCAAGCTTTTTTGAGAATTTCTGGCCTTCTTTGATAAGCTTTAGCTGAAATCCATCCTGTATCACCTTTTATGAATGTAACAGACCCAGGTGAATGAAAATCTTCACTCTCTACCCAACATTTAACTTTCACATATGAAAGAGACTTTGTGCCGTACATAAGGCTCCCCACCCCACACTTTCGTTCGGATACTTCTCAAAACCAGGCAGTGGCTGGGCGCCTCGTCTCAGATATGCCTTTACCTTCTCTCCCCATAGAAATGGGTCATTTCTCCTTACAATTCCCCACTCCATCATAAGTGCTGCCGATCCGGTCACAAATGGTGTGGCAAATGATGTCCCGGTTACGTTAGCATATCCGCCGCCCGGTACGGGTGCAGTGATATTGACACCTGGTGCGACGAGATCTGGTTTTGGATAAGAAAGTCTCTCTCCACCGCGACCGGAAAAGTCTGCATAGGCATTTAATCTGGAGTCGTAGGCTCCTACCGTGATCACCTTCGCTGCCGTGGAGGGAATCGTCAATGTCTCCGATGCCACCGGTCGGTAAAATCCAGTCACCGGGTTCAGGACGTTTCCTCCCGGGAACCACAGGTTATAGTTACCCTCCCGGATTCGTTTTCCCTGCAGATGAATCTTCCAGATTCCGCTGGTAAGATATGTCCCCACAGGAATAAAATCAAAATAAATCTCCTGTGTCACCTGAAAAGGCCCTGGTTTACCATAATAAATCAACAGATTCGTCTCCCCCGCACGATATCTCTGTGTACCGATTTTTTCAGAAAGCGTCGGCAGTCGTTCACCGGATGGCGTTTCTATGGAAATTTCAATCTCGTCTGCATATGCTTTCCACAGCTGTAGATTCAGAGTTGTCTCATAAGTCCCAATGCTCATTTCTATCGTCTCTGTCTGTCCCTGACGCAGCTGTCCCGCCGTATGGATTCTGTCATTCCCATTATTTCCGCTTCCAACACAAATGACAGAACGTCCCACATTCCCTACGTTGCTGATATAAGTTTCCAACAATGAGTCTCCCTCATGTGTTCATTATAACTAGGGGAAAATTACTGTAAAAAAATTTGCAGTCTTTACACTGCCTGTTTTTCTACCGGATAAGGCGACTGATACTTAAATACAATATCAATGCTCTTATCTCCATTCACAACAATTTTTTCAATCAATTCTGTCACAATTTCTCTTGTCACTTCGGATAATGTTCCATACTTGATAAATTTCTCTATCCAGTTTTCATAAGATTCTTCTGCCTCTCCAAAGCTGTCTTTCTCTTGTTCTGCCAACTGAATCTTCGCCCTGATATCTTTATCCTGCTTTTCATATTCTGCCTTATAGGAGAGATATTCTTCTTTATCCAGAACACCATCTACATAATTTTCGTAAGTTTTCTTTTTATACTTTTGGACAGCCGCAAGTTCTTTTTGTAACCGTTCAATCTGCTGGTCTGCTTCTGCACATCGTCTCTGCACCTCCTTCTTCCTATCTGCTACTTTTAATATTTCATCCTTATCACTTTCTTTCAGTGCCAGTTCCGCTTGTCTTTGGATTTCATTTTTTACAATAGAATCCAATACTTCTTTTTTAATGAAATGAGAATAACAAACTGTGTTTCCTTTTTTGTGATAGGTACCGCACTCATAACCGTCCCGACAAGTAACCCTCTGGAAATTATATCCGCAATCTCCACAAACAATAATTCCTGCGTATGGATTTACCTTTCTCACTTCGCTATTAAATCCCGGTGTCCGTGTTCTTTTCTTCATAAGTTCCTGTACCTGCTCAAAAGTATCTTTGCTAATAATTGCTTCGTGCATTCCTTCCACAATATACTGCTGTTCCTCTGGAATATATTGATACTTTTCCACTTTATAGGATATCTTTTCTGATTTATGCTGTACCATAGCCCCTGTATAAACTCTGTTTCGCAAAATTACATTGATCGTAGGATATGCCCAGCCCTTTGCACCCGCTTTTTCTAATGCATTGGCATATTTCAATCCCTGCACCTTTCTCTTATACTCTGACGGTGTCAGAATTCCTTCCTGATTCAGTTTCTTTGCAATACCATCCCTGGAATATCCTTCCAAACTCATATAAAAGATTCTCCGTACCACTTTAGCTGCTTCTTCATCTACAAGAAAATGATGCTTATCTGCCGGATCTTTTACATATCCATATGGGGCAAACCCAGACATAAACTGTCCCCGTTTCTTCTGGGCGGTCAATGCACCTCTGATTTTCTTAGATATATCACGACTATACATATCATTAAACAACGTCTTAAACTGTGCCAATTCTTCATTACTGTGATGAACAGAATCCACGCCATCCAAAATTGCAATATAACGCACACCCAAAGATGGAAAAACACGCTCAATATAGTTACTGGTTTCAATATGTTCACGCCCAAGCCGGGAAATATCTTTCGTAATAACGCCTTGAATTTTCCCTTTGTAGATATCCTCCATCATCCGCTGAAATTCCGGTCTATTCGCAAAATAAAGCCCCGAATAACCGTCATCAATATAAATATCTGCGATTTCCAGATCCTCTGATTTAGTCACATACTCACGAATCAGTTTCATCTGATTTTCAATACTCTCACTAACTTTATTCTCTCCATCATCCTTCGACAGACGACAATATACACCCATCTGATACATCATATCACCCCATCTTTCTCAAGTATTCTATCTGGTGAACTCTCTACTGAAGCAAACTTAAAATATATATCTATTTTCTGCTCTGGATATACATAAATTTTATCAACTAACTCCACAAGCGCTTCTCTGGTAAGCTGCTTTACCGTTATTCTTCTGCGATTAAAGTGCTCCAACCATATCTTTGTTTCATTGACCGCCGCCCGCTGCCTTTGCTCTTCATGGTTCAGTTCTGATAATTCTTTTTGATATTTCTGATTCTCTGTTTCATACATCTGTTTTAATTCCAGATATTCCTCTTTGGAAAGTACTTCATCCATAAACTGTTCATATGCTCGTTTCCGGTATTCCAGATTTCTTTCTATTTTTGCCTGCAATTTTGCAATTTTACCATCCAGTTCCGGCTGTTTCTGTCTGATCTGAGTTTCCAGATTCTTCATATCCATCTTCATCTGTTTCAATTGCTGGTTGATTGCAAATACAACCAGTTCATCCAGCTTTTCAAATGTAATATGATTCAGCTCACAGTAATTCTGCCCCTGCTTCTGATGAAAACCACACATATATCCGTCATAGTCTTTATGAGATGCCAGATAACGTTTTCGCATGGCTGTTTTACATTTCCCACAAAAGAGCAGTCCCACATATTTATGTGGTTCATTGTTTTTATCAAAATAGGAAACTCTGCGCCCCTTTCTTATTTGCTGAACCCTATCAAACTCTTCTTTAGAAATGATTGCCTCATGTGCATCCGGCACCAGCTCCATTTCTTCCAGGGGAATTGCCTTTTTGTATTTCAGCTTATAAGACGGTCTTTCATGTTTCCGAATCACAACCGCCCCAGTATAGACCGGATTCTTTAAAATTCCACTTACAGTAGACGATGTCCACAGACCTTTTCCCGAATCCCATACATAATTGGTTTTTAAAACTTCCTTTTTATATTTTGCGGGACAAGGGATTTCATCTTCATTCAAAGTCCTGCAAATAACCGTACAGCCAAATCCATTTTGATACATTCTGTAAATTCTTCGAACAACCTCGGCTGCATAAGGATCAATTTCCAGATGATTATGAATTGTTTTACTTTTCACATATCCAAAGGGGGGCTGTTTCGGAGTATATTCGCCCATACTTCTTTTGGTCTGAATCGTTGTCTTAATCTTTCTGGATGTATCTCTCAAATACATATCATTCAGCAAAGTTTTTATTTCTAACATTTCATCATAAGTTCCAACGGCTGAATCATAATTATCCAGAATCGAAACAATCCGAATCTGTTTCTCCGGGAAATATTTGCCTAGATAATAGTTGGTATCAATATGTTCTCTTCCAAGTCGAGATACGTCCTTAAAAATCACCATATTGATAACACCAAGCTCAATATCTGCCAGCATCCTCCGAAATTCAGTTCTTTCAAAATTACTTCCAGAAGCCCCATCGTCTACATAAACTTTTTTCTCTGCAATATCTTTATTCTCTGCAATATAATCTCTTGCCATCTGAATCTGAGAGTGAATACTATTGCTGTATTCACCCTCTTTATTTTGCTCTTCAATGGAAATTCGGCAATAAATTCCTGCCTGATACATTCTATCCCTCTTTTCATCGGTCTTGCGTAGTCATTGTCTTTAATTGTCTTTATTTTACAACAAGAACTTAAGAAAATCAACCTGCAATTTTTCGTTCAGTAAGATTCTGAATGCACTGGATCAATGTCTTTTCCCCATTAAAATGCACTCGAATCTGATATCCTGCATGTTCATAGCTTACATTCTCTTTTTGGATTTCTTTTTTTGTATCCAGAACTTCTACAGAATCAAATAACGTATTCATGCTATATGCCTCCTTCAGCATACAGTTCTCTCTACATCCTATGCCGGCAGGATTGTACAAAAGTTCTGTATGAATTGAATTCGGCTTTCGAAAGCCTGATTACATTCTAAAATTATTCTGCACCAATCACATTGAATTGAAATTGACCGCAGATTGAGTTTTTAAGATTCATTTTCTTCCTATACAGTATCAATTCCTATTGTCCGGAACATTTGTTCGTGTTATAATAAAAAGACTTTAAGAATATAAAACACGAAAACCAAAGGAGGGATTTCTGTTGGAACGATGTGATTTTTCTTCTATTAGCACATGCCTAAAAAATCAAATCAGTGAAAGCAATCAGATGAACCAACCTGATTTTTTATACGAATTATTTGAAGATTTTATGAATGATCCGATAAATGAAGATTTTTCTATGGATAATGGTCTAATTTGCCGCTGGATAACCGGACAAGCAAAAATCAGTCCCAAAATAACCTCATATTATGCAAAACCCAGCAATCAGAAAAAACTGGCAACAACCATTCAGCGGAACTTACTTCCCTTAATGGCAGACTGCAACATGGTTATACAGGACATTTACACGTTATTCATACAGGACGATACGATTTCGGATACAAAAAAGCAGGAACTTGTATCTCTATATAAACCTTCTGATTCAAGGCTGTTGTTTTTAGCAAAAGTACTTTCTTTTGGTATGGAACGGCAATTTATTAAACGTGATACAAGAAATCAAAAACTGATTGCAGGAGGTGTTCTATCTCCGATTGTTCTGGATTACATTATGGACAGCGAAGTCCCAAAACCATGCCGTCATTTTCTAGGAAGAGAAGAAGAACTGGATGAACTCCATACTTTGTTTGAAGAGAACCGACATATATTTCTTTATGGAATTGCCGGAATTGGAAAAAGCGAGCTTGCTAAAGCCTATGCAAAGCAATACAGAAAACAGTACACCAATATTCTCTATATGGAATACACCGGTAATCTATATCAAGATATTGTAGACATGGATTTTATTGATGATCCACCAGAAATCAGTGAGCAGGAACGTTTTCAAAGACATAACCGTTTCTTACGCTCTTTGAAATCTGATACACTGCTGATCATAGACAATTTTAATGTCACATCCACACAGGACAGTTGCCTGTCAGTCGTATTAAAATACCGTTGCCGGGTTTTATTTACAACCAGAAGCCAACTGTCTGAATACTGTAGTTTTCAATTAAAAGAACTGAAAGATATACCCACTCTTTTTCAACTGACATCTGTATTTTATTCAGAAGCAGAGGAAAACCGGGCAATCGTAGAAAAAATCATAGAAACTGTACACTACCATACTTTTGCTGTCGAACTGGCAGCCAAACTTCTGGAAAATGGAATTTTAACTCCAGAGCAATTATTGATAAAACTTCAAGAGGAAAAGGCTTCTCTTCATAATGAAGATAAGATTAAAGTAATGAAAGATGGTCAGAGCAAAAAAGCCACCTATTACAACCATATCCATACCCTGTTTTCGTTATACTCCTTATCACGGAAACAGCAGGATATTATGTGCAATATGTGTTTTATGCCTTCATCTGGTATTTCTGCCCGTATATTTTCCAAATGGCTGGAGCTGCCTACTTTAAATGACGTGAATGATCTGATCGAGACAGGTTTTGTACAGTCAAGTCTCCGGCATACTATTTCTCTACATCCACTGATTCAGGAAATTGCAGTTTCCGAGACCGCACCTTCTGTTACAAGCTGCCACACGTTATTGGATTCTCTGCAAAAAATATGTTTGATGCATGGCATTGAAGTTAGCTATTATAAAAAATTATTTCAAACAGTAGAAAACATCATGCTTTTCATTGAAAAGGACGATATTCCCCAATACCTGTTATTTTTAGAAGATGTTTTTCCATATATGGAGAAGTACCACTATCAAAAGGGTATGAAAAAAATCATCCAGGAACTACAGCATTTTATAAAAGCAAATACTTACGGGACTGCATCTGACCGTGCCTTACTATTGGATTATCAGGCAACTCTGGAACCCAAAACAGAAAAAGCGATAAAATTAGAAAAAGAAGCACTTGCTCAAATAAAAGAAACCACAAAAGAAAATGCCCACCTGGTTTCCAACCTCCATTCCAATCTTGGAGGGCTTTACCGAATCAACGGACAACTTGATCTCGCTAAAAGGCACATGAAAATGGGTATCTCTCTTTTACAACAATACCAGCTTCTTTATACTAATGACAGTATTCCTCAGATTAATAATTATGCTGTCCTCTTAATTGAAATACAAGAACCTGACCTTGCCCTGTCTGCTCTTCAGAAATTAGCACAGATTATCAAAGAATATAATTCAAACCACTGTTTGGATTATGCCCAGGTACAGGAATCCCTTGGAAGTATCTGCCTGATCACTGCAAATATTTCGCAAGCGAAAACCCATTTTAAAAAAGCCTTGAAAATTTATGAGGATATATGGGCAGACGAACCCGAATTGATTGAAGAAAAATATCAAGCAATTCAAGAATTGTATCCACAAGCTGGAATTGCTCTGGCAAAAAGTATTCTTCTCACCAAGCACTAACGGTTCCTACAAACACTTGTAAAATATATTGCCTCAATAATGTAAACGCCTAGTTTTGAGATACACTCCAAGACTAGGCGCTTGTCCATTTCCATTTTTTCTTAGACATGGAGCGTTTACATAAGGATCACTTTTCTTTTTTTGACACTTTTCGCTCCTCCTATCTCAAATTTTTTATAGTCTAGGTATATTGCCTTCATCAATGCCTGAGAACTTGTAAATATGCTCCTCTGCTTGTTCAATCTGCGATACATTACAATCATCTCGTCATCAACCTACTGTTTGATACAATATGTCAAATGCATAGTGGCTCAGTTCTATTAGAAATTTATATCTCTAACTCCGCACCAATTCTAAAATTCCTTTTGAAAGGCGATATACTTTATCAACACTTTCCAGTTCTTTATACTTATGCGTAATAAAAACGATAGTCTTATTTTTTAATTCACTATGTAATAACTCACGTAAAGCTTCATTTGATTCAACATCAAATCCTTCTGTAGCCTCATCCATAAGTAAAATGTCTGCATTTTTCAGCAGAGCCCTAGCTACAGCTATCTTTTGTCTTTCTCCTCCAGAAAGTTTTGCACCATCTTGTCCAATTTTTTGTCCAAATCCATGATCCAATTTTTCAATAAAACCTAAAGCACCACTTTTTCTACATGCTTCAACAACTGCATCTCTTGACGCCTTTCCATCGATATTAACATTCTCCTCTATAGTCCCTTGGAATAGATATGGTCTTTGGCTTATAACCGCAATTCTATTTCTCATATCTTGTATATCCATCAATTCCACAGGAGCTCCATACAATTTTATTATTCCTTTTTGTGGCCGGTAGAATCCCGCCAAAAGGTTCAAAAGTGTTGATTTGCCACTTCCATTTTCTCCTACGATCGCAATTCGTTCCCCTTTTTTTACACATAGTGAAATACCATTTAAAATAGGGTGTCCTGGTTCATAACCAAAGACAAGATTTTTTACTTCAAAAACCATATCCCTATCTTGATAAATTTTCTCAGGTTTCATTTCACATAATTTCATTTCCAATTCTTCCGGTTGTCCCCATAACTCAAAAAGACGTTTTGCCGATGGCTCAATTTGCGCAAAATAATATTTAATGTTTATCAATGCTGAAATTGGATTTACAACATATGCACTATATGTAATAAAAGCAAATGCTCCGCCTATAGTGAATTCTCCTTTTATTATAAAAAGCCCACTTAATATATATAATAACGCATTTACAACCGTGTCTATTACTACAACACTGACAGTACTATATTCATCTAGCATTGCGTTCTTTTTATATGAATCCATCAAATCTTTTTGCAGACCTTCAAATTGAGATTTTTTTACCTGAAACAGATTCCAGAGCTTCATTTCATGAATTCCATTTATACACTCGGCAAACCAACTCATAAACTTTCGTTTATCCTCAATCCACTGTTCAAACACTTCCCGTTTCTTGTTTGCACAATAGGACACTATTATAAATTTCAGTGGAATAATTGCTTCTATCAATATTGCTAATTTCCAGTCTAATAAGGACAGCCCAACTACTCCTCCTATTATTTGGAGAATTGATGATATAGAAAACTGAGTAATCTGATCCACAACAGATGACACATTATCAATATCCATACCAATTGTATTTATAATCTCTGCACTTCCTCTTTCAGCAAAATACTGTATTTTCATCCTATTGATTTTCCAGTAAGTCTTTTTATAGAGAGAATGTGTAAACTGATTATGTACATTTGAAAATAATTTTGTTTGGATTATATTTAACTCTTGCTGGGTTAAAGAAATTATTATTAATATAACAGAAAATAAAAGAATGTATTTCATGTTTTTCTGCAATATACCACAATCTGTTATTTGTCTTATAAGCAGTGGGTGTATAAACGTTATGAATGATGAACCCAAAAGGCAACAGATAATCCCTGGAAAATACTTTTTATATTCACACAACATTTTACAAATTCGATACCATGTTTTCCCATTTTCTCTCATATCCAATTGCCATCCTCACTATTCGTTAAGCAAAATATTGACAAACAAGCTCATATATATCCTCTATATTGTAAGTTATTCCTATTCGATCTTCTGCATACAATTCATACATATTATTTTTACGCACAATATACATATCTATATCTGATGCCTTACTACTTTCAAATATTTCTTCCTCTTGATTCAAAAGAATAATATCAGGTTCATAAGCTATATATACTGTATAAAGGATATCGTTCAATGACTCATTGGAATCGTCATAATATTCTAAAGGAATTACATTTTCATCTAAAGGATTTTTCTGCAGATTTATTGCGTAATAACCGTTCTGACTAAACATCACTTTTAGCTGTATCATTTCCTCGTAATCTAAATCAATACCGGCAATTACCGGTATCTCTATATTGGTTTTATCCCTTATTACATTTTCTAGTATATCCGGATAATCAGATTTATGCGTTGCTATAGTCATCAAAAAGTCCATAACATCATCAAATCCTGCTGTGGGCTTTCTGTTTAAATATGTAGCAATATGTCCAGTGACAACAGGAGCCGCATAACTATTGGCTTGATTTACGATCCCATTCCACGAAAAATTTGCTATAATAGAATTCTCAATATTATAACCTTTTTGTTCTTGAAACAGAATTTGACCATTTCCCAAAAGACCATAACGATCCTGCCTGACACCAAAAACACCTGGATATGCAGCTGGATAAGTCTTTATATTTCTGTTATGATATGCTGCTACTATAATCGCATCAGCATCAAGTAATCTTTTTATTTGAATCCATAAGGGTTTAATATCAAAATAATTGATTGTTCCAAGACTCATGTGAATTAACTTTATTTTATTTTGAATACACCATTCCAAAGCTTCCAGCAAAACTGTGATCTGTGTTGTTCCTGCAGAGTCAGTCACATTCAAGTCCCATAATTCTATATCACTACATATGCTTGTGATAATTCCGACGCATACAGCGCCATGGAATGATTTATCGTCTTTATACTCACTTGGATCGCATTTAGAAGCCAAAAAAGATTTATGAACAATCCTTTGATTCCTGTTATTTCTCATATGATAAGGTATACCGTTATCAATCAATGCGAGCTTAATCATTTGCACTATTCCTATTCTTACCTGTTATATATCCAAGCCAAATATCGCATATTTATTATTCTCATGATAAACCTTGTAATTCTATGGTCAATAAAAATTCAAGTGTCGCTGAACCCTAATATGCTTCTCCAATCACACTGCCATCATAAGCATTGATCACATAAGAAAGCTCCTGTAGAGAATTTCCACCAATACTTTCCCTGACAGTAAAAATCCATGCTGGAACCAACCATGCGTGTTTCGGCTCCTGATAGGCTGTGGTATAAGTATACTGCAATTTTGCGTTTACCACATCATACTCCAGTGCGGTAGTGTCGTTGGCAGACTGGCCTTTTCCGGAATACCAATAAAAAATCTGATCTGTCAGCTTTGCCTGTATTTTTTCAAAAGGCAGAAGCTTTGTATTTTCCGTCACCGTACAGACTTCTTCCGATATCCCATCCCATTTAAAATATTTAATTCCTTCCTCTGTTATCAGAATAGAGATTGTTTCTACCTGGAACGGAGGCACATAACTATCCACTGTTTCTTCCGCAACCACGCCATCAGGAACTGAAGTAATACCCTCTACACTTTTCGAAAAACAATACAGATATCCCGGTAATCCTCTATCCAGATCTCCCTGCCACAAAGCATCACTACCAAGTCCCAGACCATTGCGCTCTGAACATGCGCCATTCGGGAACCACACGGTACGATCAGAATCTACAAGGCCCATTCCATCGATACCTAAATCCTCTAAAACTTGTTCTGCCTGTTCCTTTCCATCTTCCTCTGTAAAGGTGATCTTGTCCATGCACTTTCGATACGCATCTGCCAGTTCATGAAATTTCTCTGTATAGCCGTTGGTATCCATGCCAAAGCTACTGTAATACTCACTCTGCATTTCCTCAGTTTCTATTGTTTCTTCTTCTATAAAATTAGAACCCTCCATCCAGAGAAAACTACTGTCATTGTCAATTTCCTGATTATACCGCTCTGCTTCTATATATGCCTTCCTGTCCTCGCCCACATCTGCAGTAAAATAATCCTCTGTATCTGTGTTTTCCAATTCAGTACTCATCCAACTCCGTGCCGCTTCCACACCGTGATCCTCTGTTTTTTTTTGAAATTTTATCTCCATCTTTTCCGGTGCAGACGCTTCATCCGGTGCAAGCTCCATCCCCTCTCGGGTTGCGTTTTGAATCCCTGCAATCGATGTAGAATATGCTGATTGCAAGTAACTTCCTTCCTTGCTGGAAATCCTGTCTAACACTTCCTGATACGCATCCTTTGTCACCATCTGTGGCATATATAGTTCCTCACCGTCCGTAAAATAATCAATCAATCCATTCAGTTCTTCCTGCGTTAACTCGTGATTTTGCATCTCTATGACTGGAAGATTGCCAATGCTTTGTTCGCCCAACTTAATATCTGCCTGGATAACCACACGGTCGTTGCTTTTCTTTTCTTCAAATTTCCAATGCGTTGGAACATTTGTCTCTCTCTTTTCTCCTTTTTTAAGAGGTTCACAGACAGCCGCCTCGCTAATCCCATCCACTTTGCTGACTACCGAACTCTCCTCTGGTGTTTCCTGACAGCTGGAAAGAATAATACACAACGCACCTACCATAATTGCTAGAACACTTTTTTTCATTTTTCCTCCATATATCTTATAGAATTGTCGCTTTTTCACGAAACTTCAATTATAAACTCTTTAACTTATAAATACCTTCCTGACACTATTAACGTTTTCGTATATTTTTTAGAAACAGACTACCTTATTTATTTTAATGTATAAGGCAGTCTGTTCTATGTACTAGTAACTATAACTTGTTAGTACATTACGCTATTGTCATTACTAATAACCACTCTTGAAGCATCCGCATTATGCTGAGATAACCAAGTCGCAGCACAATATGAACATGGGCAACCACATCCACAAACGCACCCAAAAGACTCAATCGTGTTCCTGTTTTTCTTCATATTTTTGTTGAGTTTCTTCATACGGTTCTCCTCCTTTCTGTTAAAATAATATCAATATTTCCGCTTCATTGGTGCCAAGAGAAACAGATATATGATATTTCATATTATAATTTCCGGATATAGAATAAACTAATTCAAAATGCTACTTTTCGTATGTGATTTAATTTATCGCATATTGTTTGCAAATTAAACTCATCCACTTTTATATCATCCAGCAATTTTATAATCGGCAAATTATATGTATTCTCTAATTCCATTATCACATATATCCAGCACTCTTCTACTACAGGCAAATCCAATAGATTCTGTTCTGAATTTTCTACTTTTATCATTGTGTATTTCAATATCACATTTTTAATTAGCTCTTCCATCCTATCTCCTCACTTATATTACAAAAATATTATTTGCAAGTTCTTCCAAAATTTTCAAAATTTCTTTTTCAATTTTAGTATCATCAAATATATCAAGGACTTGATATTCAGAATTTTCAGGTATCGCTGGTTTTTCATTCATATCCTCCATGGTATAATACCGTATCTTTTTCCATTCATGATCCGCCTTATAAAATTGTCGTGAAAGAATATATTCTTTCACTGGTGTATTATATTTTCTTAGAACAAAATCGCTTATATTTTTTAATACAGTATAATTCAAATCAGTATACCTATACAAAGCCAAAAAGCCTATATCTACATCCAATGCGTTTGAAATAATCAGAGGTAACTCGCCAAAATAATTTGTTTCATATTTTTCAAATTCCGAAACACCACCAGGGCAACCCACAAGAATCACATCGTACTCCTGTTGTTTTACTTTTGTATGTATCCAATGATTTAAAGCAATAATCTTTTCTGGATAAGACATGAATTTTGAATATAGAAAGCCAGGAAGATTTTCCATTCCTAAAAATCCACCGAGAACGTTAGAGCAAAGTGCCAGTACACGATACCCCTGTTTTTCAATCACCTTTTTAATCTTCACTTGCAATTGGAATTTATCGCAATTTTCGCCCAATCCCATGACTGATATTACCGGAATATCTATTTCTTTTTTATTTGGCGAAACAACTTCATCTGACAATTCACTTTCCTGTAATATACATACTTTATCTCTGTCAATTTGAATCTTATCTAGCAGTGCTAAACCAGCATAAATCTTTTTCCCTGAGTCTAATGCCATTTGCACTCTTTTTTGGTATCCGTCATAACTATATCCCATTGTATTTTCTGAAAAAACAATAGCATCAGCTCGAGTAAGACATTCTTCAAATTCTGTACTACAATATATCGAACTCTTCTTTTGTAATAGTTCAAGCCTACTCCTATCTTCTATATAGCTGGATACCGCAACCACCTGATATAATTTGTTTTCTTTCAATCCCTTGATAAGTATTTCTGTGTCATTATTTAATGGAAACACAACTAATTTTTCCATATGCACTCCTTTATTTTAATACTTGCAAATTTTCATTTCCTTTATATCCAAACTCAACAAGTATACACAATTTATATAGCAATAAAAGTGTACTTTCTTTTGAGTTTTCACATTGCTGTAGCAACATATTTTCTGTTAATATCTGATTATCTTTTGGAATTTGCGCCAAACAATATGCACACATTCTCAAATTCCAACATCCTAAACATTTTTCTTTAATCATCTTACCATGGTTAAGTAGGAAACTCATTTTATCAAAATCAAATCCCGAATCCAAACTTCCGATGCACATTTCTGAATCTTCTTCCGAAACTCTTTCACATGGAAAAAATTCACCTTTTGTATCCACAAATAGTCTTCTAACTGCAGGAATGCATGGACCACCATGATGTGTTTTTTTGCCTTCAGCAACATGACTATGTAGCTGTTCATATAATAACTCAATATCTTGCAGTTCTCTTCGCAACAATCGACTTTGTGCATCCCATTTTCGCTTCTCTAATACAGATAAAATCATCTTTATATATGCTAGTCGATGTACTCTGAAATTTTTTTGTGTTATGCGCGACAATGTCTCATCTTTTAAACCAACTGGATTTACATAATTGAAATTCACTGTCCCTGCTTCAAACAGCTCTTCTTCCGAATAAAATCGATATATATTTTCAAGATCTGATGAAGAACTAATAACACAATTAAACAAAACTTTTGAATAGTACTCTTCATTGTAAGCTTTCAGTCTACTCAAATTTTCTAAAATAATGTCAAATGAACCTTTTCCTGTTTTAAATCTTCGATTTATATCGTGACTTTTCTTATCACCATCAAGGCTAATCATAAGATTAAACTCATATTTTACCAAAAATTCTATGACATCTTCTGTCATTAAAGTCCCATTAGTCGTCATAGTAAAAAGAATTTTTTTATCCCCTTTACGTTGTAAAATATAGGAAACACATTTCTTAATCAATTCAAATTCCAGAAGAGGCTCACCCCCATAAAATGATAATGCAAGTTGATCCGCTTTTTCGCTTCTTTTCAAATAAAAGTCTATTGCTTTTTTGGCTGTCTCGAAATCCATCCTATTTGACGTATGGGAACGATTATAGTAGTTTCCAGAATATGCACAATATTTGCATCTCAAATTACACTGCTGAGTTACCTGCAAAATCAGATTGCCCATATAATGTTCTGCCAACAAATGTAAGTTTTCTGTCTCAGGATGCTCAATTTCTTCTATCGCAGTCTCACGCAATAATCCGCTTTTCACAAACCGTCTTAACACTCCATCAGGAACCAATTTTGTCTTTTCCACAGTTTTTAATATCTGATATTCTTCATCATTCACCATAACTACAGAATCCAAAGAACGATCATAAAAATATTTCTGCATTGGTGTTTGAATGCATTTAATTAATACCTTTCCCATATTCTTTCCCCCGTATTTTTATTTTATCTGCGTCAGGACACCTGCATCCATCTCACAGATCGTATCGCAGAGCCATTCGATCTCCAGCATGTTATGTGCTGCGATAAGAATAGTCTTCCCTCGTTCCTTTAATCCCCGCAAAAGCTCGCAGACCTCTCCTGCCCCCTGCTTGTCCAGACCATTAAAAGGCTCGTCCAATATCAAAAGCTCCGGATCTTCCATGATTGCCTGTGCGATACCAAGACGTTCACGCATTCCAAGAGAATACTGTCCTACCTTCTTTTTAGACAGAGGATCAAGCCCTAGGGCACGCATCGTCGCCCTCACATCGTCATCGGAAATACGGTGTTTCAGAGACGCCAGTCTCTTTAAATTCGCAAAACCGCTGAGATCCAGAAAGAAGCCAGGGTTTTCAATGATAATGCCTACGGAATCTGGAAAGTCCAGCTCCTTCCCGATCTGTTTTCCCCCTACGAGCACTGTGCCGCTCTCAGGTTGTAAAAATCCACAGATGCATTTAAACATTACGGTTTTCCCTGAACCGTTAAACCCCATAATCCCATGAATCTTCCCTTTTTCAAAATCATGGGTAATGTTCTTTAATACTTTTTCTTTTTGAAAGGATTTTGTCAGTCCCTTCAACCTGATTGCATATTCCATTTTGCCCTCCATTTATTCGTTTGTCTGCGTAAAAGAGAAATTATAGCCCTTAATTCGGACGGCTGACAAGCCGATCAGCGCTATGATTAATATTGCAAATATGAACATGCTCATCCCGATCCCTGGCAGGTAATCATAACCAAAGCTGTGCATGGGAAAGGTAGCTTGGTTCAACGGAGACAGCCAGCCGCAGAACACGTTCGCCCTATATTCCTGACTTTCTGTAAAATGAAACAGTTTCCGGAAAACATCTGGGTTCAGCAGGAGCCCATACAGACTGACTGCAAAAGCACCGATCACCCCTGCCATATTTCCCGCAGCCAGATTTAAAAACAACATGAGAACTGCGATAAAAAGAGTATATAAAAGTACAAGTCCAAACACTATTGCTGCGCACATATAAGGAGTTGAGCTTTCCATTGTTTTTATGGAAACAGGAACGGTTATGCTCTCCCCACCGCCATAGCCCAACATTGCCGCTGTTTCGCTCCACACATTTCCCGTAAAGGAAAAGGGAGCTCCCATAATTCCAAGCATCACAGCCAAAAAAATATTATAGATCACAGTCGCCAGGATCACATAGATAATCTGACCCGCAAGCCATATCTTCCGTTTTGTGCGTACAAGCCAATACGGAGTTGCCTGACTGATAAATGGCATGTCCGCAAAGAGCAGGATTAAAAGCAGGGAGGACAGCATAACAGAGGATGCATCCCCATATGTCCAAATAAACGGCTCGAATACCTGAAGGATTGTCTCATATTTTATCGCATGGGAAATAATCTGATCCGACAGCATCAGACATAATATAGCTGCCAAAATAAAGGTCATCCAGATCCTCGGACTTTTTTTCCATCCATAGAAATTCTGGCCTGCAATCCAAAAAGCCTGTTTAATATCACGCATACCGCAACCTTCTTTCTATTGCGCACATAAAGATCAGTGCCGTTAAAAAACTTCCAACCGCTAATATAGCAATGCAGAAGATATCATTGTAGTAAATAGACGCCGCCCAATAGCGGGGACTCAGAAAGAATGCTTTTTGATAGTAACGCTCCTGAAATACGGTCAGGACATAATAAAGAATAAAAGGAACGGCATAGGACATATAGCGATTTTTTGTTATGACAGCCGACGTACCGCCAATTAGCGCCCAAAAAGCGCCATTTAAAAACAATCTCAGAAAGCTTACCGCCGTTCTGCCCACAAGCACTGCCATCTCATAATTTCCGTCAATCAGAGAAGGATACTGACCGAACCTCAGTATACAGATTACAAGAAGGAACACCATGGCTAAAAAAGCTGTCAAACCTCCGGAGACCAACAATCCTGCTGCTTTTCCTACGAGATACTGTTTTCTCCCTGAACGGATATAACTGAACAGAAAAAAACGACTGTGCAGCTCAGCCTCCGTATTCTCTCCACCCGCAAAAGCAACGGCAATGGGAACAAACAGAAGCATATTAACGCTGTTCATACAATAGGTGTATGCTACGAACCAGCCTGGTCCTTCTGCAGATCCGCCTGCATTTATGATCTTCTGCAACATCTCATGCTCAGACATCAGGGTAGCCGAAACGATTAGAAAAATCCCCAAAATAAAGCGAATGCTTCGAATATTGTTTTTTATGTCCGTTGCCAACACATTTCTCATACGCTTTTCTCCTCACTTCAAACAGCTATAGACTTGATTTTTTTATTTTTATAAAATCCTAGTTTTTTGCAATAATATCACTATTTGTATAAAACTACACTCCTTATCAAACAACAGTTAAGGACTTGCAAAAACTGTTGTTCCTACTGAAAGCATTGCAACAGCTGTAAAAATTGATAATATTTTAAATTTTCTATTATTCTAAGTTCTACAAATACATAAGCCGCCAGTTAAGTACGATTAGTTTTATTATAATTCAATAAATTCCATCCAACTTTCCACATTTTATTGTGCAATTTTACCATTTATATAATAACATGTCAACATTTAATGAACGTTTATAACAAAAAAATGCAGGGCTATAAAAAACTAAAGAAATTGCTCTATTTTACAAAATTATATCCTATTTTTCAATTCCAACTCAATTTTCCCTCAATGTCTTTTTCCTCCAACTTTCGTATGCTTATCTCACAGCAAAGCAGTACCACACCGGTACAGCCTGCTGAATTAATCAATACGAAAATGGAGGTGTTTTTTATGCGAGAACTCAGAAACACAAAAATCATTGCTGTAGATCACGGCTACGGCAACATGAAAACAGCAAATACCGTCACACCAACCGGAATCAAAGCCTATGAAACAGAACCCATCTTCACCGGGAATATTCTGGAATATAACGGCATTTACTACCGGATTGGCGAAGGACACAAAGAATTTATCCCAGATAAAGCTATGGACGAAGAATATTATCTTCTAACTCTCATGGCGATTGCAAGGGAACTGAATGTCTTTTCCATCCGTGAAGCAGACGTTCATCTGGCTGCCGGGCTTCCTCTGACATGGATCAGAAACCAGAGAGAAGATTTCCGTTCCTATCTGCTCCAGAATCCAGAAGTCCATTACCGATTTAACAGCAAAGAGTATCATCTCCGTTTTGTGGGATGCAGCCTTTACCCGCAGGGATATCCGGCTATCGTAAACCGACTTGGAGATTTCAAGGGGACAAATCTTCTTGCAGATATCGGCAACGGAACCATGAACATTCTGTATATCAATAATAAGAAAGCACAGGAAAGCCGGTGCTGGACAGAAAAGTTTGGCGTAAACCAATGCATGATTGCCGCTAAAAACGCTGTTCTGGACAACTTCGGAGTAAAGATTGAAGAATCTACCGTAGAGCAGATTCTGCGGTTTGGAACCGCTGACATTTCAGCGTCTTATCTGGATTGTATTACTGCTGTTGCCAGACAGTATGTCACAGATATTTTTGCCACGCTCCGCAAATATGAATACAATCCTGGCCTGATGCGCCTGTATGTGGTCGGAGGCGGTGGATGCCTGATCCGTAACTTTGGAGCGTATGACAAATCACGAGTTACCATCCTTGATGATATCTGTGCCACTGCCAAAGGTTATGAATCTCTGGCTTATATGAGCCTGAAAAGGAGGGGATAAGCCATGCAGAACCATATCCGCAACACAAACCTGCGATTTAATCTGGACAAAGACCAGCAGCGGAGAGCCTGGGAATATTTACAGACGATGGACAGACAGAATTTTAAATCTTACAGCCAGGTAATCTCCCTTGCACTGGTCGATTATTTTGACCGCTACTACCGCACTCAGGCTGATCCCTATCTGGAAACAAGGGAACGGGAAGAACTTTTTGTGAAACAGATTGTAGAAGCAGTAGAACACAGCCTGAAACAGTCATTGCCGATTTTTCTGTCCGGGCTGACTGCAGGCATGTTGGAAAGGGAATCCCCCATCAGGATGCCCTTTCCAGCTCCTGAAAAAGAACAGCCGGATCGTGATATAGACTGGGATTTTCTTGGAGAATAAACCATTGTGATTGGAGGTGAACACATGACGGACTTTCTGACAGCAGACACAAGCCTGCCATCTTATATGATGTTTCCCCGTTTTCTTCTGGACATGGAAATAAACGAAACTGCCAAAATGCTTTATATGATCCTGCTCGACCGTGCAAGGCTTTCCCAGAAAAATGAGGGCTGGTCAGATACAAATGGTCATGTGTTCCTCTACTTTACGATTGAAGCACTGGCAGAAGTTCTCCACAAAAGCCAGATGACGGTGAAAACTGCTCTGGCAGTACTGGAAAAACAAGAGCTTATCTTCCGAAAACGGCAGGGACCCGGACACCCTAATCGGATCTATGTAAAAATCCCGAAAGAAACCCTCAGCAATACAGACAGAATTCTTTCCTCAAGACAGACAGAAAACTGTCCTATTGACAGACAGGATTCTTTCCCTGATACAGACAGAAAACTGTCCAGTAATAAGAAAGAGATAAAAAAGAACCATTTAACAATAAGAGGGAGTAAAGAGCCACGCTCACCCTATGGAACATTTCAAAATGTTTTTCTGTCAGAGACGGAGCTGGAAAATATCCGGCAGACAATCCCTGACTGGCAGGACTATATGGAACGCTTATCCGGTTATATGGCTTCTACCGGAAAGCAATACCAAAACCATGCAGCTACCATCATCCGTTGGGCAAGACAGGATCATCCTGTTTCCCGGCAACGAAATTATGAAAGTGAGGAATACGAAACATTATGACAACATTTACAGAAAAACCAACAGCTATCACACCAAACAGAGAGCTTCAGTCTGATGAATATTTTAACGAAACAAATCACCTGATCTACTGTTCCAAATGCAATACGCCAAGACAGTGCAGGCATGAATTACAGGGAAAGGTTCTTATTCCTTCCATCCGCTGTAAGTGCCAGCAGGAGATCTTTGAACAGGAGGAAGCCCAGAGAAAACTTCATGAAAAGCAAATGGAAATAGAGCATCTCAAAACCAGCGGCTTACAGGACAAATCACTTTATGACTACACCTTTGCCAAAGATAACGGCAGCAATCCGGAAATGAAACTTGCACACAATTATGTAAGTAACTGGGAAGAGATGAAAGCAAACGCTTCCGGACTTCTCATCTGGGGCGATGTCGGTACTGGAAAATCTTTCTTTGCAGGCTGCATTGCCAATGCCCTTCTGGAAAAAGGCGTCCCGGTACTGATGACCAACTTTTCCCGGATTCTGAATACCCTTACCGGAATGCATTTTGAAGACAGGAATCAGTTCATCCACAGCTTAAACCGCTACAGCCTTCTGATCATTGATGACCTCGGAATTGAACGGAACTCTGACTTTGCACTGGAACAGGTATTCAATGTGATTGACAGCCGTTACCGCAGTAAAAAGCCCCTGATCATAACAACCAATCTCACTTTATCAGAGCTGAATAACGCCGCTGATATCGCACACAAGCGAATTTATGACCGGATTCTGGAGAGATGTGTTCCCATCCGTATCAATAACCGGAATATCCGTCAGGACAATGCAACAGCTAATTTAAAAAAAACGAAAAAAATTCTGTTAGATAATCACACTTCAAACCAGAGTTGAAACAAAGCAGCATCGCACAATAACTATTTTTCACTGACAGTAGTACTACTTTCTTTTCTTATTTATCACCAGAGACATGCCACTGTCAGTTATCTAAAACTATAGTACTAAACCACAAGATTTTAAAACTAAATCGCCCGGATACGGGCATAAAAAGGAGGTGCCAGATATGGCAAATAAAAGAATTATGACACCAGAAGAAAAAGTGCTTTTACAGGCAAAACACAGACTGGAAGAAATCGAAGCAAGAAACCGTAAAAAGGAACGTAATGCCAGAACACGCAGATTGATTCAAGAAGGAGCGATTCTGGAAAGCATTGCTCCACATATTAAAGAAATGGATTTAGATACCCTAAAGCGGGAGCTGATGCTCCGGCTAAGAGGAATGTAAATACACAAGTTCTACTCCCGAAGGGCGCACTTACTCACCACCCGATAAATCGGGCGGTGGTATCCCCTACGGGGCTCGTGCGCTCTGCCGAGGGCTATCCGCTGTTGCAGGCAACATCGAAAGGAGGTGCCAGATATGGCAATTTATCATATGCAAGCCAAGGTCGTCAGCCGTGGTTCCGGGCGGTCTGCTGTCGCTGCATCTGCTTATATGAGCTGTAGCCGCATATACAATGATTACGATGGCATCCAGCATGACTACACCCGAAAACATGGACTGATCTATCAGGAAGTAATGCTTCCCCCTATGGCTCCGCCTAAATGGAAAAACCGGGAGCAACTCTGGAATGCTGTAGAAGCTGCTGAAAAAACAAAAGACAGCCGACTGGCAAGAGAATTTGTTGTCGCACTCCCTATTGAGTTGAATAAAGACAGCAATATTTCTCTTCTTCAGAATTTTATTCAAAAGAATTTTGTAGATATGGGAATGTGTGCCGATTTCGCCATTCACGATACAGATGGTCACAATCCCCATGCACACATTCTACTTACTGTCCGTCCATTAAACGAAAACGGAACATGGCAGTATAAAACCGAAAAAGAATATCTATGCATCAAAGATGGAGAGGAAAAGGGATTTACTGCTTCTGAATTTAAGGATGCTCAGAAAGAGGGCTGGGAAAAACAGTATCGTTATAAAGCTGGGAAAAAGAAAGTATATCTGACTCCCTCGGCAGCACAGGAGAAAGGTTATGAACGTATCGACAAACATCCAAAAAGCACCCGGTATGGCAGACAAAACCCGATTTCCGAACAATGGAACAGTGAGGAACAGCTCTGCCTCTGGAGAGCAAACTGGGCAGATGCCGTAAATAAAATGCTTGCCCTTAATCAGATAAATGCCGCCATTGATCACCGCAGTTTTGCAGCTCAGGGAATCACTGAACAGCCAACCATCCACGAAGGCTACATTGCCCAGAATATGGAAAAGAAAGGCATGATAGCAGACCGGTGTGAAATCAACCGTCGGGTTCGTGCGGATAACAGAATACTACGGGAATTAAAAACACAGATAAAAAAATTGGTTCAAGCTGTCGAAAAATCTATTCCGGTAATTGCAGAAACATTAGAAGCAATCCGCAATCATATGATTTTTACACAATATCATTTACTTCATAATGAAATGCAAAAAGAAGTGATCCATGACTGGATGCAGCATTTTCGTCCTATCCTAAATAAATATGATACCATTAAGAAAAAGCTCAAAGCGAAAGTTACTGAAAAGAAAGAACTAAATGTGCAAAAAAGTAAAACCAGTATTCTAAATCCTTTCCAGCATATAAAGTTAAACCAGCAGCTTACAACCGTAACAGAAGAAATCGAGGAACTGAAATCTGCCAAAGAACAGCTGCTGTTTCAGGCTGAATGCTCCACAGAGAAAGATATGGCGAGCCTTTCCAGAAAATACGACCAGATGGATAAGAATCTGGATATTCTCGATTCTCAGGATATGGCTCTCAAAGAGCAGCTTGAAAAAGATGCTGTCGCTTTCCAAGAGGAAAAACTCCGGCCTAAACCAGAGCAATATACAGAATTACTGGATGCCAGAATCCAGATACGACCTACTTTCCGAGAGAAACTGATTGAGCAGCTCAAAGGTACTTTTGGTGAATATTATGACTATCACTATCGTGATATCGCAACCCATGAAGTGGATGATCTCAATATGGAAGATCCCTATAGCTTCTCTCATCGTACCTGGGAACTTGAATATCAGAGGAAACAGGAATTGCAAAAAAAACATCCTGTTCAATCCAGGCAAAAATCGCACAACACAGAACTATAATGTTTAAACTACTAATATAAAAAATATCCCGTTTTCTCAAAACAGTTATATTGCTTCATCCCAATAATTCACAAACTGCTAACCACCGAGCAAAAGTGAGGCACAAAGTGCGTAAGCATAATTTGATTTCTTTCCGCTTACGCACTCTCTTTTTATCTTGAGCAAAAAATTCCTACTTTGTAAAGCCAACAAATGGGGTTTGGGGGGCTCCCAAAGTGCGTTTGGATATCCAAACGCTATGCTTGCAAAACCAGTTCCACTAATTTCCCTCGATACTCCCTTCTTCTAAAATCAATGATAATTATAACATTGCCAATTTTGTAAAGTAATAATCAACTTAAAATATAGACGACAAACAATAAAACCATGATACTGTTACAAAAAGCAGTAGCATGGTTTCTTTATATTTCATTATAGATTTTCTCTATCTATCATATTTTCTATTGTTTCTGAGAAACAACACTCTTTCAAATCAATACTTTTGTCCATCTTCACAAGATTTGTATATTTCTCATCTGTATAGTGTTTTGATATTACAGCAAATACTTTATATGTAGGCTGTGCTGTTACATCTCTGATGTCCTTTTTCAGCAATGTGTTCGGTACATTTAATTTCGTATTTTTATCTTTTACGAAGCCAATACAACCACATATATTCCCGGCAGCTTTTTCTGTATATAATTTCGGTCCTCGATCTGTAAATTCTCCTATCATTGTTACGTTTTTCTTAATAAGCATCATACGTTCCAATATATCCAATTTTTGCCCCGTAGAGCCATCTTTTGCAAAAACAAAATCATTTTCTGTTAATCGCTTATCCAGGCATTTCTGGTAAAAATGAATTGCAGAAGCTGTCTCTTTTTTATTCAATCGAACTCCTGTCAAATGTAAAAAATTGTATCTATGGAAAACAACTTCATATCCCTGTACAGATGACAAAATCTTATTACTTTCCTGTAATTGCTTATTCACCTCTTTCGGTAAGCCATATAGGAACAAAACCTTCTGATCCTCAAGATGTTCTTTATATAGTTGTGCCGCTTTTGTCATAATCTGAATTGCACGTCTTTTGTCCATAACTTAATCCTTATCCCATAAAATTTAGAGAAGGGAATGTTCACGCCGCAGCACTAAACATTCCCTTCTCATGGTTGATTTTTCCGTTGTCTGCCAACCTCCAGCACCTTCGTCTGGAAAATATCAGGTTTTTCCGTTGCCTGCCAACCTCCGACACCTTCGTTCGGAAAACGTATCAGATTTTAGGTGTCAACCCACCGCTGATGCACAGCTTTTCTAATTACATTTTACACGAACTATGTGGAAAATGCAATTACAATTTTATCTTATGATGCCCTGCTACATTTTATACACTATTTATCTTACATTTCATTCTTGATAAATTATCTCTTTATCCACAATCTCCCTCGCACATACTTGTATATTGTTCATTCTTCCTATCCATTCCAAGACATTTTCCACCTTTAGCTGTTCTGTAATGCCTTGTGCCTGTTTCATCTGTTCTACAAGTCTTTCAAAGCGTTCCTGTGCCTGTTCTTCTATATCAGCCAAATAACCATTCAGCCTGCCGCTTGTAAGCATATTCAGATATAGCAATCTGCGGTATTCCTTCAAATACCGCAAATGTCTTTGTCCCCATACACCGACAACCCTTTGTTCTTCTTCCTTCGGTAAGGTAAGAGCAGGGATAAGATAATCCCCATGTCTGATATAAGTACCGCCCATCTCTTCAAAAATTGTTTTCTTCATTGTCTGTTCTACCTTTCTTATCGTTCTCTATTCATAGATTTTCTTTACGACCGTTCCAATTTTACAGTAACAATAATTCTTCAATTTTCAGTTCACATTGCCCCTCCCGAAGAAGTATGATAGAATAATTCTATTAAATTGAATCGGAGGTGCCACATGGCTATCAGTTCCAACAATATTCAGGTCTATACTACTTTGTCCAAAGAACTGGTTGCTGAGATTGATAAGGATGCAAAAGCGAACTATCGTACACGTTCCCAGCAGATTAACATGATCCTGACCGAGTATTATAAGACTCAAACAACAACCAAACATGAATCCGAGTAAAACACTGAATTGCCTGAAAACACAGGAAATATCAGTGTTTTCTTATGTTTTCCCTTAATTATAAGGTTCATGGGAACCATAGTTATTTCCAAAACTGATATTGATAGCAATCGGCTTCCCCATCTGCACTGCCTGTCGGACAAGATAATCGATCCCTTCCATCAGTTCCGTTGTCCTTGGAAAAGAATTTTCTCGTGCATTTCCCATCTTTACAACCAGAAGTTCACTTTCATACGCAACACCACGGTTCACTCCACCTGATGCTCTCCCATTTCCCGCTGCAATTCCAAGAACTGCAGTACCATGTCCACTGAAATCTCTGGACGGAACAAGGCGCCTGCCCTCAGTTTCTTCAAGTGCAAGCGCCTTATCTATTTCTTCTTTTGTATATTCTGTTCCTGTCACATAACTTTCTGGTGGATTTCCATTCACACTCTGATCCCATAATCGCAGAATCCGACTGCTGCCGTCCTCGTTCCGGAAATCCGGATGAAAATAGTCCACTCCGGAATCAACAATACCGACCAGAATCCCCTCACCGGTCAGCCCATTTAACTCAGCCTGTACTGGCAGGATACAGCTCGCCTCTCTCCCTTCAAAAGTCTCAAAATAAAGTCTTTTCGGCTTTTCTATAAATTCCACCTGCTCTCTGTCAGAGTATGCATCAAGCTCCGTTTCCGGTAAAGTAACCACAGCATAACCGCCAAGCAGCGGAACTACCTGAATTCCATCACCACCAAGTCCTCTTTCCGGTTCACTGTATTTTACGATCACATCCCACAGCCTGGTCGTAGAATCATATCCGACATTCAGATTTTCCGACTTCGCCCGCTCCTGTGGCGTAGCATCCATTGCAAGGTTTAAAAGATTATCAAGTTTCTGATCCGGCATAAATACTCTCTTTTCAGATATCTGTCTATTCTATTTTATGCCAATTGCTTTTCTTTTTTGCAACAAAATCAATTAATCTGCTAGAACTAAGAAAAAATCACATGATATGGAATTGTAATTTTTACAAAAATTTTTCATTACTCCGTATTTGTATTTTACAATCCCTCGCTATAATGAAAACAAATCAAAAAACAATTACTTTTCATTAAGAAATGAGGGATTACAATGTATAAAACAATATGGAACTATGTCAGCAAACATTCAAAAAAATCTTCTACCGCATCCGTTTTTCTCCCTGTTCTGGTGCTTGGCTGGACAGCTATCGGACTCCTTATCGGTGCTCTGATCTGTCCACTCCTCCAGAATGCCGCCGTCTTAGTCAAGACAACGGTTATTCTTTGTTCCGGCGGCTATGCAGGTCTGATCTTTGGTTTTTTCGGCGGTATCTTCTATATCTACAGAGGAGTGATAAATCCTCATACTGCTGTTGATTTATAATTCATAAAATTCAGTTCGCAGTAAAAGAGCAGCACACCCGCATTTTACGCCGGTATGCTGCTCTTTGTTTATTTTTATATTATGCTTCCTGTTTTTCAAGAAGTTTCTTAACGCCCTGAATTGCTACCAGCACACCAAGGATCAGAAGTAATACTGCGAATACAAGCTGTAATGTATTTCCAAGATCAAGGCCTGTTGAGAACAGTGCTTTTGAAAGTTTTGTGATCGTCATTCCAAGTGCTGTAAAGGTAACTGCCATCATAAATACCATCGGGATCCAGAGCATGCAGCCCTGACGTTTGGTCTTCTTTAAGAATACAGCACACGCAACAAGTGCAAGTACGGATAACAGCTGGTTTGCAGAACCAAACAGTGGCCAAATCTCAGCATATCCGACTTTGGTAAGCATATAGGCAAGTACCAGTGTGATGACGGTTGCAAAATATTTATTCGTTACTACTTTCAGGAACGGACTCATATTTTCCTCATCTGTATCAGAATCAAGGAAAAACTCCTGGAAGGAAAGGCGTCCTACTCTGGCCACAGAGTCAAGGGATGTCAGTGCGAATGCGGATACAGCAAGGTTGATCAGTGTAAATACCAATGAATGTGGCAGACCAACTACTGAAAGGAAGTTTGCGATTGCTCCTGCAAAGATCTGCGGCTGAGTAGTCAGTCCCTGCGCAGCAGCTTCACCATCTGCAAAAGATGCAACTGCAATCAGTGCGATGATCGCAAGCATACTTTCCATAAGCATTGCGCCGAAGGAAACCGGCAGCATATTCTTTTCATTTTTGATCTGTTTGGATGCCGTACCGGAAGATACCAGAGAATGGAAACCGGAAACCGCACCACAGGCGATTGTTACAAATAAGATCGGGAACATATACTGTCCGTCTACATTAAAGCTTGTAAATGCTTTAAGATTACAGGATGGATTTGCTACAAATACACCAATAACAGCGCCGACAATCATAAATATCAGCAGATAACTGTTCAGGTAATCACGCGGCTGAAGCAAAGCCCATACCGGAGCAACACTGGCAACCAGAATATATGCAAATATAATGATATGCCATGTTCCAAGGCTTACGTACATTGGGAAATTCAGTCCCAGTGCAATTGCTGCTACTAATAATACGATTGCAACAGCTGTATTGATCCATTTATTAAACTTTGTATATTTAAGGAAAAATCCAAGTACAACTGCTTCTAATATGAATAACATGGAAGTAGTTGCAACCGCGCCGTTTGCGGCTACTTTTGTAACGACTCCTGCATCGTTTGTCGCAAATCCATTAAAGGTTCCTGCTACAACATCTGCAAATGCTGCAACGACCAGGATACAGAACAGCCAGCAAAACAGAAGAAATAATTTCTTTCCTAATTTACCAATATATTCTTCAATGATATATCCGATTGTACGTCCTTTGTTCTTTACAGATGCATACATGGAAGCAAAATCCTGTACGGCTCCGAAAAAGACACCACCGATCAGAATCCAGAGCATTACCGGAAGCCATCCAAAAATTGCAGCCTGAATCGGTCCGTTGATCGGACCCGCACCTGCGATTGATGCAAACTGATGACCAAATACTACATTGGTATCTGCCGGTACATAATCCACTCCATCTTCCATTTCATATGCCGGTGTTTTTGCTTTTGGGTCAATTCCCCATTTGTTCTGGAGATAACGGCCATACAGAAGATATGCTCCACCAAGCACTACTATGGCTATTACCATCATTAAAATTCCACTCATAATCTTTCCCCTTTTCTTTTGGTATGGTTTATATAAAAAACGCCTTTGTTATCCGTTCGGATAACAAAGGCGGAATGTTCCGTGGTACCACTTTGTATTACCATATCTATTACTAAATATGATCTCTTGTTACTGTCTCTGTAAACAGTCTCTTCTGTAACGTGAAGACTACGTCCCAGCTTACTCAAAATTCAGTGGGATGCTCCCGGGTGATATCACAAAATACTTTCTGCCACTTCTCACCATCAGCGGCTCTCTGTAATCCGGTTTCCTTTTGTGACCTGTCCTGTTCGATGCATTTCTCTTTTTTATTTATCTAATGTTTTACTACTTTTCAAGCAAAATAACAACCTTAGATTTAATCATATTTCACAATTTTACTTACTGTTTTTTGTATAATTTGCACACTATCTTTTCCTATGCACTTTGTATTGCCCTTTTTATTCTTATCCTAATGCCACATCTAATATCATCATTAGCGTAAATCCAACTGCAAAGAAAATCGTTCCAATATTCGAATGTTCCCCGGCAGACATCTCAGGGATCAGTTCCTCCACAACAACATAGAGCATGGCTCCCGCCGCAAAGCTCAGAAGATATGGCAATGCCGGGACGATCAGTCCTGCTGCCAGGATTGTGATCACTGCCCCAATCGGTTCCACGATTCCTGATAAAACACCACCAATGAATGCCTTTGTTTTTCCCATTCCCTCAGAACGCAGAGGCATGGAAATAATCGCCCCCTCCGGGAAATTCTGGATTGCAATTCCAAGTGACAGTGCAAGTGCCCCCATCAACGTAATCTGCACGTTTCCGGTCAGATAACCAGCATAAACGACACCGACTGCCATTCCTTCCGGGATATTATGAAGTGTAACTGCCAATATAAGCATAGTCGTTTTTTGCAGACGACTCTTCGGTCCTTCCGCCTTATCTGTTTGTTGATGCAGGTGTGGAATAATATGATCCAACAAAAGCAGGAATAGCACCCCTGCCCAGAAGCCAACTGCTGCCGGTACAAAAGAGAGCTTTCCCATTCCTTCTGACTGTTCAAGTGCAGGGATTAGCAGGCTCCACACAGATGCTGCTACCATGACACCCGCAGCAAACCCGGTCAGACAGCGCTGTACCCACTGGTTCAGGTCTTTTTTCATAAAAAAGACACAGGCCGCACCGGCTGATGTGCCGATAAACGGAATCAAAATTCCATAAAATACGTTTAAATTCATTCTTCTCCTCCCTTGCGCATTTTATGATTGTCATTCAGACACCCCAATCAAAATGCCCTTCTGTTTACAGTATATGCTATATCCATGAAATAGTTTTTTCATGGTTTAAGTTAGTTTTATTTAACTTATATCCATTATATTCTCTTTTTTCCTGATCTGCAATATTTAATTAACCATTTCGTGAATTCTATCTCCCCCAAAAAAACAAAATGACCATCTTTTCATTTCTGAAAATTATCATTGACAATTCAATGAAATACCTTTATTATATAAGCATATTTATTTGGTATGTTTGTATGATTTTGTTTGATTAAGGAGCGTGGTCTTATGAATATCTTATGCTTTGGTGATTCGAATACCTGGGGATATAAGCCGGATAAATCCGGACGTTATGATGAAAATATTTGATCCGGAATTTGATGCAGCTTCTGTAGCGGTTTCCAGAAATCTGGCTAATGAATACCGCAAGATTGCACTCCAAAATCATGCTGCCTTCTTAAACGCATCTGATTTTGCTGCTCCAAGTGTTACTGACCGTGAACATATGGATGAAAAAGGTCATGCCGCACTGGCTGATGCAATTTATAATAAGATCCTTGCCCTGCAAAAAGGACTCTCCCATGTGATATAGAGATAAAAACAGATCCCTGGCTTGCTGCCGGGGATCTGTTCTGCTTTAGAAGGTAATTTTTTTTAATCCTGTTTTACATTAAATGCTTTCATGCCCGGATATACGGCACTTGCGCCAAGTTCTTCTTCAATGCGGAGAAGCTGATTGTATTTTGCCACACGCTCCGAACGACTTGGTGCACCGGTTTTGATCTGGCAGGTATTCAGTGCAACTGCAAGATCTGCAATCGTTGTATCTGCGGTTTCTCCTGAACGATGTGAAGAAATTGCTGTGTATCCTGCTTTATGTGCCATCTTAATGGCTTCCAATGTCTCAGAAACAGAACCAATCTGGTTCAGCTTGATCAGAATCGCATTTCCCGCTCCAAGCTCAATACCTTTGGCAAGTCTTTCCGTATTTGTTACGAACAGGTCGTCGCCAACAAGCTGTACTTTATCTCCCAGTCTTGCAGTAAGTTTCTGCCATCCTTCCCAGTCTTCTTCGTCCAAACCGTCCTCGATGGAAATAATCGGATATTTCTCGCAGAGTTTAGCCCAGTGTTCAATAAGTTCTTCTGCTGTATATTCTGTACCTGCTTTTGGCAGTTTATAATATCCTTTTCCCTTTTCACTCTTCCATTCAGAAGAAGCTGCATCCATTGCGATCTTAAAATCTTTTCCTGGTTCATATCCAGCTTTCTTCACGGCTTCCAGAATCGTCTCAATTGCCTCTTCATCTGATTTCAGCGCCGGAGCAAATCCACCTTCATCTCCTACGGATGTTGCAAGTCCGCGTTCTTTCAGAATAGAAGCCAACGCATGGAACACTTCTGCGCACCATCTTAAGCATTCTTTAAAAGAAGGTGCTCCAACCGGCATGATCATAAATTCCTGCACATCCAGTCCAGATGAAAGTGCATGGCACCCACCGTTTACAATATTCATCATCGGTACTGGCAAACGATTTCCAGATACACCTCCGAGAAAACGATACAGCGGAATCTCCAGTGCCGTAGCTGCTGCTCTGCAGCATGCAATAGAAACTGCAAGAATTGCGTTGGCACCCAGTTTGGATTTATCTTTTGTTCCATCTGCTGCAATCATTGCCTCATCTACTGTATAAATATCACTTGCATCGAGCCCTTCAATTGCATCATTAATAGTTGTATTGATATTTTCAACTGCTTTCTGTACACCTTTTCCAAGATAGCGTGCTTTATCTCCATCTCTGAGTTCCAGGGCTTCAAACTCACCTGTGGATGCTCCACTCGGTGCAGTTCCTCTTCCTACGGTTCCATCCAGCAGATACACTTCTGCTTCTACTGTCGGATTTCCTCTGGAATCCAGGATTTCTCTTCCTACTACTTTTTCGATTTCAAGGTACATGACCAATTCCCCTTTCTACTACTCATCAGAAGACGTTCCAAGTTCAGTGCTGTAGTCCATCTGATTTATTCACGCAAGAGTTTTCTTCATCTAACTCTTTAGTTAGTATAAACTAATTCTCATGGCCATGCAAGCTTTTTCCCGCTTCCTTGTTGAGAAGATAAATCGTTTAGCCCTTTTGAAGGTCAAGCGGATATTCGCAATTGAAGAAGGGAACTTAATTGATTTTGTTAAAATAATAAAAAAGAAGAACAGTCGCTTTCTTCCCCAAACAGCTTCCAGAACTATTATGAATAAAAAGCACTATTCTTCTTATACATCTTATCTTATATTTTGTAATATCCAGCATACCATCGGCAATGTCATTATTCCACAAACCGTCGTGACAAACACACCACCCAGCGCATAATCCCCATCGAGTCCGGATGCATTCGTCATCATGACGACTGCTGTCATTGTCGGCATTCCCACAATCAGCGCCATCGCCATCCGGATTTCCTCGCCGACCGGAAAGATTCCAAGAATCAGGAACAAAAGGATTGGTGCTACGATCATCTTTACCAGAACAATCCCATACAGTGAGATTTCCCGTATATATCTTCGAAAAGAAATCCCTGCAAAAATGCCGCCAACATAAATCATGGCAAGTGGTGATGCCGTAGAACCTATCTTCTGCAAAGCAGTATCCAGAAGTGCCGGTATCCGCACCTGTGCGAGCATCAGGATCATTCCAAGTAAGATCGCCACCGTCGCCGGATTGACCAGTTTTTTCAAGGCAAACCACCCTTCTCCTTCCGGAGACAATAGCTTTACACCCAAAGTCCACAGCATAAACTGGTCCATGATCATAAATACGGATGCATATAAGACACCTTTTTCCGAAAAAACACCGGCAATCATCGGCAAGCCTATGAAACCAATATTTCCGAACAGCAGCATTGCCTGATAGATTCCTGCACGGTTTTTCTGCAAATGTAACAGCTTAACCATTCCTCGTCCGGCAGCATACATAAAAATATAAAAAATAGCTGCAATCACAAAAATCGGCCATGATTCATACAGCACCTGCCGCTCTACCCCATCTGTAATGTTGATAAAAACCATCACCGGAAGTGCCATTTTCAAGACAAACTTTGAAATTGGCTCCAGTGTCTCACAACTCAGCACCCTTGTTCTGACAAGGATCACCCCTGCCAGAATATAGATTATAAACAGCCCGATCTGCTGTAGCAGAATATCAAACGTATGCATTCGTTTTCCTGCTTTCTTTGTGCCTTGCCAGAATCAGAACCATTATAAGAGTAATCACTTCTGATGTAAGGAAAGACAGCCATACTCCATTCATTCCAAAAATTCTGGAAAGTACGATCGCACAGATTCCAATGGCAACTACGCCTCGAAGCAAAGAACCGATGATCGCCGGACGTGCATTTGCGGTTGCAGAAAAATATGCGACAAGAACGATATTGACTCCGGCAAATAAGAATCCTAGGAAATATAACCTAAGACCAACATGCGCATATTCCAAAAGCAGCTGATTATTTTCACTGTTGAATACCGAAATAAACGGATCTGTAAAACTCCAGACCAGTGCAACCATGATAATTTCTATCGCCACTACACAGGTCAGACCCCAGTGAAGAAGTTTTTTTACATCATCAAACGCACCTTTGCCAAAGCTTTCGCTGATCAGTGGCTGTACACCCTGTGCCATTCCGTTCATGATCGCCATTCCCACAAGTGACAGATTCGCTACCACTCCATATGCAGCAACTCCGGTACTTCCGGTAAGCCCAAGAATCAGCATATTAAAGATAAACGTGATCACCGCAGAAGAAATTTCTCCTACAAATGCAGAAACACCAAGCTGACAACAGGAAATCAGATGTCGCACGGACAGTTTTTTCCATTTGAAACCGATATTACATTTTTTACTCAGATAATGTCTGGAGCACACCAACATAGTGACAATCGGGCAAAATGCTGTTGCCAATGCAGCACCAGAAAATCCGAGTCCGACCGGAAAAATAAAGATATAGTCAAACACAATATTAAAAGCACTTCCAGCAAGAGAACCTGCCATCACGGTTGAGGTCGCATAATCATTTCGTGCAAATGCCGTAACAGAATAATTACACATGAAAAACGGTGCAAAAATAAGAATAATTCTCAAATACGTTCTGCCTAGCTCTATCAGACCTGCATCTGCTCCGAGAAGTGCCAGGAATTTATCCGGAAAGAAAATTCCAACCAGCATAAATGGAACACTAAAAAGTATCGCCCAGCTGAGTGACTGTGTAAAATAATGATCTGCCTCTTCACCTTTGGCTCTGTTGATTCCGTATCTCGTCGCAGAACCAATTCCAATCATTGAGCCTATCGCGAACATCATTCCAAATACCGGCAAAATCAGATTGAGCACTGCCAGTCCATCTGCGCCAGAACTTACCGATATAAAAAAAGTATCAGCAAGAATATAGACTGATTGTCCCATCATGCTTGCTACACTCTGAAAAACATATTTTGAAAATCTTTTTAACATTTACTGTATCATTTTCCTCTCCATTTTTGTCTTATCTCCTGCGCCCAAGTTCCCAGAATGCTACAGCACTTGCAGCTGCTACATTCAAAGAGTCAACGCCATGTGACATCGGGATCATAACTGTATAGTCGCAGTCCGCAATCGTCTGTGATGCCAGTCCGTCTCCCTCGGTGCCAAGAATGACTGCAAGCTTCTCTTCAGCAAGAAGCTTCGGATCATCAATACTATAAGAATCTTCTCTAAGTGCCATTGCCACGGTTTTGAATCCAAGATTCTGGATTGCTTTCATACCATCTTCCGGCCAGGAAGCTTTTTTGTCAAAATAAGTCCATGGAATCTGGAAAACTGTCCCCATGCTTACGCGGGCAGCCCTTCGGTAAAGCGGATCACTGCATCCGCTGGTCAGAAGGACCGCATCCATATGAAGTGCCGCTGCACTGCGGAAAATAGCTCCGATGTTTGTCGGATTCACGACATTTTCCAGAATCGCAATGCGGCTGGTGTTCTGACAGATTTCTTCTATAGACGGAAGCTGACGACGTTTCATGGCACAAAGCATGCCACGTGCCAGCGCGTAGCCGGTCATTCCTACAAGGACATCATATTCTGCAGTATATACCGGAACTTCCGGATAATGTTCCAGAAGTTCCTTTGCTTCACCTTCCAGGTCTTTATGCTCAACGAGGAAAGAAAGTGGTTCATAGCCGGCATTTAATGCCCGTTCGATCACCTTTGGACTCTCCGCGATAAACAATCCCGGATCTGGTTCATAATACCGCAGAAGCTGCACTTCCGATGTCCGTGCGTACACGTCTAATTCCGGTGCAGTGATGTCGTTGATTTCGATTACATTGTTCACGATGTTCTCCTGTATACCTTATTTATCAAACGTAATATTCCTGAGCATGATAAAATATCTATTTCCTGTACTCTTCTATTTTACAGCTATGCTCCTGTGTTTTTTTATCATAATTGACTCCGACAAGCAACAAGTTTCCCTGATATTCTTCAAGGCTCTGGCAATATTCTCTTTCCTTAATCTGTGCAATCGCACCGACTGCGTCCTTGTTCCATTTTAACTCTACAACCAGTGCCGGTTTATCTGCAAATCGTTTTCTCGGAATAAAAACCAAATCTGCAAATCCCTTTCCACCAGCAAGCTCCCGATGAACAGTATAAAAATTTCTTGCCGCATAAAGTGCCAGAGAAATCGTATAACTCAATGCATTTTCATCATTATACTGAATATGTGAAGTCTCAAAATGCGCCTGTCGAATTCCCTCTGCAACCTGTTTTTCCCGACCCTGCCAGATTGCCTGTAGCGTATCTGCTGAGTTCTTAAGGGCATTGGATACTTCTCCCCAATCTGATACTGAAACTGCATTCACAAATTCTGCACGAATTTCTCCATTTGGAATAAATACTGTCTTTGTCGCATAACGATACCCCAGATATCCCAAATGAATCAGCAGTGTCAGGACATCATCTTCTGTACGGAAGGTTGCCATATCATTCGTAAAACTTCCTGTATTTACTGGAACTTCCTCTCCTGCGAGCATACTTAAGATATCGTCCCTCAGACCCTCGAAATTCATATCGATATAAAGCTGCAGTGCTTCAAATGTTTCTGTCTGGTTCCAGTAATTTCCCAACCTGCCAAGCCTCATACAACTGATAACAGACTTTGGGCTGTATACAGACGGAACTTCTTCAAAAGAATATCCATCATACCAGTTTCTTATCTCGTCTATATCCATCTGGTATTCTCCGCAGAGTTTTTCTACTTCGCTTTCCGTAAAGCCTACATAAGAAGCCAGCGGTCCCGGATCGATCATGGAAAATTCATCAAACATATTCAAAGCACTGTGCGTACCATATTTTTTGATAGGAAGAATTCCTGTCATATATGCCAGATGAATATAGCTCTTGTCTTTGATAAGATCCCTCAGAAAATCCAGATATTTTTCCTGTGCTTCCTTATCATTCTTGAATTCTCTGAAAATACAGTCCCACTCATCTATGATAAGCACAAACGGACATTTACTTTCTGCGTAGATATCCTGCATAGTTTCTGCCAGATCTGTCGAATCAAATAGCTCTACATCCGGATATTGCCTTGTCAGCTCACGAATTACTCTTTGCTTAATTCTCGCAATTAATTCCTTCACATCAGAACTTCTGCTCAAAAATTCCTGTACATTGAGAAAAACCGTATCATATTTATTCAGATATCTGTCAAATGTTTCATCTTCTGTTATTTCCAGTCCTGAAAATACTTCTCTCGAATCACACCCTTTGCTGTAATAGGCAGTCAGCATATCTGCAGCCATAGATTTTCCAAAACGCCTTGGCCGACTTACGCACACATATGCCTGCATGGTGTTCATAACTCGATTTGTATATTTGATCAGTCCTGTTTTATCCACATAAATATCAGAATTTACTGCTCTCTGAAATTTACTGTTATCTGGATTCAGATAATTTCCCATACATATACAGTCCTTTCTGCTTTTGTTCTATCTTATCACAAAGCCGGAAGTTTTTTAACCTTATCGCTTAATTTCTCTGCAAAATCTCTGTTCAGTTTCATAAACAGTTCCCGTTCTTCCGGTGTCCAGCCGTTATAGATTTCATTCTCAATCTCTATCACTCTGTACACCGTATCTTCCATCAGTTTTTTTCCTTTTTCAGTAAGAAAAACCTGTGTATTGCGGCCACTTCCTGGCGTAAGATAAAGAAGTTCCTTTTTTTCCATCTTGCGGATAGCAGAATTTACTGTAGATTTTGTCATACAGGATTCTTTATAAAAAGCACTCTGATTGCATCCTTCCTGATGTTCATTAAATATATATAAAATAGAAAATTCACTGTCAGACAGATTCATTTTAAGTGCAGCTTCATGGTAAGCACTGTCGATCATTCCTTCAATATAATCCCAGTCTTTAAATGCTGATTCCATAATAATTCCTTTCTCCTTTTCTTAGATATAACCATATTTTTTTCTGTTGCGTGCCAGGAAAAAAACAGACAGCATCAATGCAAAAACTTCTGCCGTAATCACTGCATACCAGATTCCATAGGCTCCAAACAAAACCGGAAGTACAAGCACTGCGATCACTTCAAAAATAAGTGTTCTGCAAAAAGAAATCAATGCAGAAGTAAATCCGTCATTCAACGCAGTAAAGAATGACGAAGCATAGATATTATATCCTGAAATCAGGAATGAAACAGAATAAACTGCAAATGCATAGGTCGTCATTTCCAGAAGTTCTTGATCATAACTTACAAAAATCATTGACAATGGTCTTGCCAAAGCTTCTGCCGCAACTGTCAGAACGATACTCATGACCAGAATGATCCTCAGGCTCTTTTTGAACAGATTTTTCAACTCATCTTTGTTTCCGGCTCCATAATGATAACCGATGATTGGAGCACATCCCATAGAATAGCCGATATAGATTGAAAGAAAGATAAAGTTAACATACATGATCACGCCATATGCCGCAACACCGTTTGTCCCCAGCATTCTCATAAGCTGCCAGTTATACAGCATATTTACAATGGAGAGAGATACGTTTGTCATAAATTCTGAAGATCCGTTGGTACATGCTTTTGTTGTTGCCCGAAGATCCATATGTGTTTTTCCCAGACGAAGTTTGCTTTTTCTGGAAACGATAAAAAATACCAGCGGTACAATACCACCAACCGTCTGGCTGATTGCCGTTGCTGATGCGGCTCCTGCAACCCCCCATCGGAAAACTGCAATAAACAGGGCATCCAGAATAATGTTGGATACTCCGGAAACCAATGTCGTACAGAGTCCCAGCTGCGGACGCTCTGCTGTGACAAGAAAACTCTGAAATACATTCTGAAGCATAAACGGAATCAGTGCAAGCATCAGGATTCTTCCATATGTCACACAGTACGGAAGCATCGCCGCATCCGCTCCCAGAAGCCGCGAAATCGGTTCTACAAATATTTCACCAATCACAGTAAACAGAATTCCAAGTCCGATCAGGAGATAAACAAGCAATGAAAAAATCTCGTTTGCTTTCTTCTTATCTCCTGTGCCAAGTGTAAAAGCAACCAGAGCACTTCCGCCTGTACCAATCATAAAACCTACCGCTCCAAAAATCATCAGAAACGGCATTATGATATTAACTGCCGCAAAAGGCTCCGCTCCAATGAAATTCGAGATAAAAAATCCATCCACTACACCATAAACAGATGTCAGCACCATCATTACCATAGATGGAAATGTAAAACGCAGGAGCTTTCTGTAAGTAAAATGCTCCGATAATTCGATATTCATAAAAAACCTCCCAAATAAAATATGTACGAAATCGTACTTGTTAGTATAGTACGATTTCGTACATAAATCAATAGGCATTTTATTTATCTGTATCCTCTGCGCTCCAGATCAGGTGGCATTTCGCGGCCAACTCTTCTTCTTTCTGCTGCGCCTTCTCAGGTTCATCCTGATAATCCCAGAGTTTAAAAGCCTCTTTTACATTTTCCGGATCTACATAATAAACATGTTCAATTCCTGTTGGAAAAGATGTTTCATCAGTAACTGTATCTGCTCCACGTTCATATGCATCCTGAAAATCCTGCAGATTCCAGAGTTCATTTTCTGTGTTTGAATCGGATGGATATTCTTTGTGGGTCCACATGGTTTCTGACAGCATGTAAAACATGTTTTTCTGGTCTACGGACAGAATTGATTTCATCCTTCCCAATGGATTTACCGTAGAATATACTTTTCCATCCTTTACAGATATGTTTGCCTCGTCCCAGGAAATGTAATTTTCCTTATCATAATACCAATAATGCCCGATTCCACCGGCTGCCAGAACAATGGCAACTGCCAGGAGTACCGACACAATTCTCTTTTTACGAATCTTACAGCGAATTTTTTTGAGCAGTTCTGCTTCCATTTTATTTGTCTGTACAGAATCACTGCCTTTTTTAACATCTGTCAGATGATTTTCCCTCATTATTTCTTCCTGCATTCTTCGGCATGTCGGACACGCTTTCAGATGCTCTTCTACAAGCTGTCTGCTGTCCTCACTGACCATATCGTCCACATAAAGCGGAAGCAGGTCCTCAATAATATTACAACTGATCTTCATGATCCAATTCCTCCCTGATTTTTTTACATGCTCTGTGATAAGTAACTCTTGCCCAGCTTTCGCTTTTGCCAAACAGCGAGGAAATTGTACCAAATGACAGTTCTCCAAACACACGAAGGGAAAAAACTTCTTTGTACGGTTCCGAAAGTCTGTGCAGAACCTGGTGAACCTGAAAAGCAGTTTCTTTATCCGAAAAGTTCTGAAGCAGATCGGATGTAAAAATATCTTCTGTTTCTTCCTGAGATTCCGGTGCATACTTCTTGTTTTTCTTCAGATAGTCATAGTACGTGTTTTTGGAAATCTGGCAAAGCCATACACGCAGGTCACAGTCACCTCTGAAATCGTCGACTTTTTTCAGTGCTTTGAAGAATGTTTCCTGCGTCAGTTCCTCTGCAATATGGGTATTGTGCGAAAGCGAGAGCAGATAACGGTATACGACAGTAAAATACTGCTCATATACTTCCTGAATATTCAGCATTTGTTTCTCCTCTCTCTACCAGTTTTGTCCTCCTTCACATATATGACGATATATGTATGGGAAACGTTACAAAAAATTTCACAAAAAGAAAAAGGCCTTCCGATTTATGGAACACCTTTTTCTTTTTTTATAAATTCCTGATCCATGTACACGCAAGTTCCATCCATGACTGGCATTCCGGCTGAATACATCCACCATCTTCATGACATGTCTCTTCATTTGCAAGACTGAGCCCGTGAACACCTGTCGGGTACAAATGTAGTTCTACCGGCACTTTGTATTTATGCAATGCCTCAAAAAATAACAGGGAATTCTCAACCGGGACACAATCATCCGTGACCGTATGCCAGAGAAAAGTCGGCGGAGTATCCGTTGTTACCTGAAATTCCAGCGACTGCTTTTTTCTTTTTTCAGGATCACTGCTGTCAGCTCCAAGCAATGCCTCAAAAGACCCCGTATGTGCAAATTTCCCGGAGGAAATGACCGGATAACTGAGGATCATGCCGTTCGGTCTCACTATTTCTGTTTCTGTATGTAATACTTCGGAGATAAATTGTTCCTTCCAGAATACCCCAAGACTTGCAGCCAGATGGGCACCCGCCGAAAATCCCTGCAGGATAATTTTAGCAGTATCAATATGAAATTCTTCTGCATGTTCTCTTAAATATGCGACAGACTTCGCAAGCTGCAGAAGTGCCAGTGGATATCTCGCCGGGGCTACACTGTAACGAAGGATCACTGCATGGTATCCTCTTGCAAGATACTGCATGGCAATTGGTTCTGCCTCCCTGTCAGAGGTCATTGTATAACCGCCACCCGGGCAGATCACAATGACCGGGCGCTTTCGATTCGGACGCATTTCCACAGAATTGTCCAGAATATAGGTATACAAATCCGCGTTTTCCTGATAACCTTCTACTTTAATCTCAACTTTCTTGTAAATCATTCAAACCTCCGTTTTTATAGCACATAATAAACTTTCTCCTCGTGAAAAATCTACAGGCCAAATTTTTCCCGCACTTCGTCAAAATCTCTGATTGGCGGCATCTCTTCCTGTGGAATTCCAATCTGTTTGTCCATATACAAAAGTGCATACCATCTATTGAATTTATAGCCACAGTCTTTCAGCTCACCAGCATGCTTATATCCCATTTTTTCATGAAACTGTACACTATTAAAATCAGAATATTCATCTGTCGGCTTTGTAATCAATGAAACAGCATTTACAACGCCCTGCTCTCTCAGGATGTCTTCCATAAGAGTATACATATGTCGTCCTAAACCATTTCGTCGTATATCCTGTTTCAGATAAATTGTCATCTCCACATCCCATCCAAAAGCTGCCCTCGGACGCAGACGGTCTGCATAAGAATAGCCAATAATTTCTCCTTCTTCCTCTGCGATAAGATATGGATAATGAGAAGAAATATGCCGGATTCGTTCCTGAAACTCTTCGACCGATGGAACTTCATATTCAAATGTCACCGCTGTCTTTTTCACATAGTAGCTGTAAATGTCGAGCAATTTCTCTGCATCTTCTACTTTCGCTGTCCGAATTTTAATCTCCATGATGTCTCCTGTTCTGTCTAAATTGCACTTTTCTTATCTGACATCTTTCACTTCTTCTTTAATGCCTTTACTATTTTACGAAGTAATTTATCAATTTCAATCGGTTTAGCCAGATAATCATCCATTCCTGCTGCAAATGCCGCCTGCCTGTCTTCTTCAAATGCATTTGCGGTCATCGCTATGATCGGAACCTGAGCTCTTTCATCCGGAAGCTTCCGAATCGCCTTTGTTGCCTGATACCCATTCATCTTCGGCATCTGTATGTCCATCAATACCACATCATAATACCCGGCAGAAGCCTTTTGCACCATTGCAACTGCAATCGCGCCATCCGCAGCTACTTCCACCTCTGCCTTTGCATCCTGAAGAATTGTCCTTGCAATCTCCATATTTAATTCATTATCTTCTACAAGAAGAATTCTTTTGTACTTCAGAGGGTTCTCTGGCAGGCTCTGTTCTGCCTGGTCAATACGTTTTTCTTCCGATACGATCCGACATGGAATCTCAACAATAAAACTGCTGCCTTTTCCAGGTTCACTTTGTACGATCACGCTTCCATCCATCAAATCTACAAAGGATTTTACGATACGCAGTCCTAGACCAGTTCCCATTATACCACTTTCTGAAGAATTTTTCTCGCGTGTAAATGCTTCAAATATGTGTGGGATATATTTCTGGCTGATACCGATTCCCGTATCTGAAACACAAATCCGTAGGATCATGGAATCCTCTCCGACAGCCTCCATTTCCTCGATATCTACGTCTATTTTTCCTCCATCCGGTGTATATTTAATTGCATTACTTACAAGATTCATGATAATCTCCTGAATCTTCAGCGAATCACAATATACATCTGCATGCTGAATTTCTATATTTCGTGCTACATGTAGCTGTTTATTCAGAATTTCTCTGTCAAGAACGATCTCCAACGTATCATTTATTTTCTTCAGATTCCATGGTGCTTCATTCAAAGTTTCCTTACCACTTTCAATACGGGCAATTTCCAGTACATTTCCTATCAATGCAAGCAGGAACTGGCTCGCTCCCTTCAACTTATGCAGATAATTTGTCGTAAGCTCATTGTCTCCCCAGTGCCGCTCCATAAGTTCTGCATATCCTATAATTGCATTCATCGGAGTCCGCAGATCGTGCGACATGGCAAACAAAAAGGTAGATTTGGCCCTGTTTCCCTCTTCCGCCTTCTGCAGTGCATTCTTAAGTACCACCATCTCTGATACATCAATAAATGTAGTGATCACGGCTCTTTCTCCCGATGGAACACGGATTACTTTCGTTGTAGCAAGTGCATGACATTCATTCGGCTCACCTTTTCCGATGATACACTCATAATCAACCATATCATCTACTTTGTGAAGTCTTTTCAACTTCTCTATTACGTCCACATCCGGATAGATTACTTTTTTCAGCATAGTACCGAGTTTGGACTGTGCCTCTTCAATGTTCTCCACTCCATACATCCGCAAAGCCTGTGCATTCATATGAATGATCTTATGCCCGGGAATTGTATATGCAAGAACACCACAACTTTGCATTTCCAGCAGTTCTTTGTAATAATCTTCCTGTTCTATCTTTTCTTTACGGAGTGTATCATTAAGTTCTGCCAGACGGCGTTCTGCCTCTTTTTCTTTCTCCATACGCGCTGTCTCTGAAATGTCCTGATGTATTCCCATAATAGAAATACCGTCTACTACAGACCTATCTCTTATGCCACTGCAACGTACGAACATCTCTCCAAATGTAGGATGAATATAGCGATATACGATTTCTGATTTTGTCTCTGACAGTTTATCTGAATATTCCAGAAATAACTGCATATCATCCGGATGTACACGTGCCTGATGAAATGTAAATCGCTCTTCCGGTGAGATTTCTCCCTGGATTCCAAGTAATTCATCCATCACCGCATCTGCATAAAATCTCGGTGCTTTACCATCCTCAATTTCTATTCTCCATGCTCCTACTCTGTTGACGCGAAGAATTCTTTCAACATTAATCTTTTTCTGCTGTATCATGGACAGCTCCTCCTCATGCAGCTATTTACTGTGCTTCTTCCATATATTATAACGACAGCGAAATCAGATGAACTTCGCCATCACTCGGAACAGAACATTCATATCCACCGGCTTTGATACATGTGCATTCATGCCTGCATCAAGTGCCTTCTGCCTGTCCTCTTCAAAAGCATTCGCTGTCATGGCTACGATCGGAACAGCAGCTCTGGAATCCCCAAGATTTCGTATCATCTCTGTTGCCTGATATCCATCCATTTCCGGCATCTGAATATCCATAAGAATCATATCATAATAATCTGCCGGCTTCTCTTTCAGCATCTCCACACATTCTTTTCCATTTGCAGCCCGCTCCACAAGCAATCCCTTTTCTTTAAGAACCGTCAGTGTAATTTCTGCATTCAGCTCATTATCTTCTGCAACCAGAATTCGTTTTCCTTTAATGTCCTCCGGCACAAATTCTTTTTCTTTCTGCTGCTCCTCAAGAATCTGCTCCTGCGTGGCAATCTCGAATGGAATCATGACCGTCGTCTTTGTTCCTTTGCCGACTTCACTCTCTATTTCTATTGTTCCTCCCATCAGATCGATCAGAGCCTTCACAATAGGAAGCCCCAAACCTGTTCCGACTACTTTGCTCTCCGTACTTGTATGTTCTCTGGAAAATTCTTCAAAAATATGTGGAAGATAGTCTTCACTCATCCCAATTCCAGTATCTTCAACTACAATCTTATATGCAATATAATTTTCCCTGTCAAACGGAATCTCCCTGATATCTATGGTGATCTTGCCACCTGCCGGAGTATATTTCAGCGAATTTCCAATGATATTGATAAAGATTTCCCGAACCTTTGTCTTATCACCCATCACATATTCATGCTCTATGTCTTTTGTGTAACTGTAGGTAAGTCCCTTCTTACAAACTTCCGGTTCAAAAACGTCTGTCAACGATTCGATCAATCTGGAAGCACAGCAAACTTCTTTTTTCAGACTCGTCTTTCCACTCTCAATTCGGGCTGTCTCCAGCACATAATTGATTAGCGATAACAAAAATTCACTGGAACTTTTGATCTTGCCAATATAATCACGAACTCTTTCTTTCTCATCAATGTGCTTTTCCAAAAGATCTGCAAAACCTATGATTGCATTCATTGGAGTACGGATATCATGACTCATATTGAACAGAAAGCGCGTCTTGGCTTCATTCGCACATTTCGCTTCATGAACCGCTTTTTCCAGTTCCGTCTCATGGATCTGTTCTCTGTAACGCCTCATCCTGAACTGCAAATATACGGTCATTATAATAAATGCAGTCATAAAACTGATCAGCAGCCCCCATAATTTCTGTATTGAAGTAATCCACCCATTCTCCGGAATGATTTCAAAATACCATATGTCATTCGGGACTTCACAAGCAACTTCCAGTGTATCCTCTTTTTCAAAGTTTACACACTGTGCAATAACCGCCTTCTCGCCGTCTTTATTGCCCCTTTTCCAGATTTGGTAGTGATATCCGGCATCTTCAAGCTTATTCAGTTCCATTTTGTCGATGAACTTTTCCCAGTCCATAACAAGAATAGAAAATCCCCAGAACTTCTTGTTTCCCTGTGCATCTATCTGATAAACCGGATCAAACAAAAGTACCCCGGTTCCTCCCTGGACCAGCTCAAACGGACCCGCAATCGTATATTCTCCACTGTCTCTGGCAAGAAGGGCGGCTTTTTTTCGCTCAGAATCTTCCAGCACATTGAATCCCATTGCATTTTCATTTCCCTGTATTGGGTATATCTGTGAAACAATACCGTCCTTTGCAATCTCATGTGCCTTTATGATATAATCTTCATCCTGCATAAGTCGGGACAACTGCGCAAGCTGGGCATCGCTGATTATCATCCCGTCTTCAATACTCTTTTTTACCAGATCCGACTCTGCCATATAACGGTTCAATTGAATTTCTACTCTGTTTATCGTAGATTCTGCAGTATAGGCAGCTTTCAACTGTTCTTTCTTTTTTTGATTTTCATTTACCAGAAAAGTACACCCCAATATAATCACAAACATTGTCAGAAAAACAAGCGCTGCATGTATTCTGATAACTTTTTTATCTATCTTATTCTTCATCCATAAACACCTGATATTCCCTGTAGCAGCAAAACATATTTCTTTTTATCGTATCTCTATTTTATGTTAATCCTTCTGCTTTTTCACGCTTTCACATCTGGTCAGGATTTCTCTGAGTTTGCTTTCATCAATCGGCTTCGCAATGTGTCCATTCATTCCGGAAGCCAGACATTTATGTACACTTTCGGAAGAAACCTGCGCCGTCATGGCATATATACGCACCGTTTCTGCATCCGGTCGCTCCAGTGTCCGTATACGACGGGCTGCTTCTCTGCCGCCCATAACCGGCATCATAATATCCATCAGAATCAGATCATAAGTTCCCGGTGCTGACTCTTCAAACTTGTCAATCGCTTCCTTGCCATTCCATGCCTTATCAACCACAATTCCCAGTTCCTTCAGATAGAACTCTGCAATCTCCATGTTGATCTCATTATCCTCAACCAGAAGAATCTGCTTTCCTTCCAGCTTCTGTTCACCTGAGCTCTGCTCTTCTTTTTGGGTTTCGATGGCATTTTCATCAACTTTAAACGGAAGGCGGAAAGTAAAAGTACTTCCCTCTCCAAGTTGACTCTCTACTTCTATAGAACCTCCCATTTTATCCAGAAGCGCCTTGACGATCGACATTCCCAGACCGGTTCCTCTGTACAGTGTTCTGGCGTCATTCTTTTCCTGTGTAAAAGGTTTAAACAGCTGTTCTTTTATAAATTCTTCACTCATACCGATTCCGGTATCAACGATTTTAAATTCATACCACACGGTTGTACCGTCACAGGAAAGTTCTTCCGCATATGTATCAATTGTTCCATTTGATTTATTATATTTGATTGCATTGCTCAGAAGATTGACCATGATACGCCGCAGCTGCAGGGAGCTTCCCTTCAAGGCAGTATGTTGAATATTACTTCTGTGCTTGCGATGTGTAATACCGGATTCAACCAGCTGAGCATCAACAAGTGCTGCAACTTCATCCATAAGCTCACTTATATCAAATGCATCTTCATGAATCTCAAACATACCAGCTTCCAGTTTGCTCATATCGAGGACATCACTGACCAGTTCGAGCAAATGTCGGGTAGACAACTGAATCTTATCCAGACTGTCATCAACTTTTTCCCGGTCATCTCTGTTTTTACGGATGATATCTACCATTCCCATGACTCCATTGATCGGCGTACGAATATCATGACTCATGCGATTCATAAATTCCGTCTTGGCTCTGTTTTCAGAATCCGCTTCTTCATAAGCCATCTGCAAACGCGCTTTTTCCTGCTGTTCCTTTTCATGGAAATCTGAAGTATTCTTAAACAGAACAATTCCATGGACTACGGAACTCTCTTTATCTGTATTCGCATCATACACCATATCTCTGGACATCAGAACTGTTTTCTGCAGCCATACCGGCTTATTTTCTTTTCCCATCGTTTCGCAGTATTCTACTGTAACCTGCTTCGCACCTGTAGCAAATCGCTTCAGTAGTTTGAAAGAAGAATCAACGATTCTGTAGTTCTCCAAAGTATCTTCGGTCACATACCGACTCCGTTTATTGCAATAATCGCTATAAGAACGTGGTGTCTGTATATCATTTTCAACCTTAAATGCTGCCTCATGATAATAAACATTCTCCAGCTTATCATTCGTCAGATCCACAGTATAGACTACATTTGCAGTCTGAAGGAGTGCCTCCGCATAATTCTCGTTTTCAACAATGGATTGTTTCAGCTGTTCATAATATCGATTCAGTCGAGTCTTTTCATCTGCTGTGTTTTCATTTTTATTCTGGAAAGGTTCAAAGCCCAGAATGAAATGATGAAGCCTGCCATCTTCGGTATTATTTACAAACAGTGCTGTCATTCGTCCTCGACAAATACTGTCCTCTTTCCTGTACTGATATGGAAGCTCCAGCTTCTCGCCTTTGTCCTTGATCTGTTCTGCAAGATAAGAAATCTGCAATTTCTTTCTCATACTCTTGCGGTTCTCATCCGTTCCCAATTCCTGTATAATCTGCTCAACAGCTCCGGAATAGCTTCCATCCTCGGCCAGGAAAAATCGTGAGCTTGCGCGCAGTACATAATACTGATCCAAAAGCGCATCGCAATAAATGCAGTCCGTAAACTGAAACCCCTTTTCTGTAATTTCTTCCAGAAGACGAATATTCATCCTCTGTTTCTCTGCTGCTTCCTCCATCTTTGCACGGTTTTTATCAATATACATGTTTTTGTCAGCCAAACGGAAGAGTTCTCTCATCGTACTGCCTTCAAAGTCACTTGACAGTGCATAACCGGCTGCATAGCTGATTGGCATTTCCGGATGCTGTCTGGAATATTCTGCAGCCTGGTTGCGGATGTTCTGCAGACATTTCCGAACGCCCTCATGGTCCAGTCCCTTCAGAACCGCAATAAATTCATCACCACCATCACGACCTGCAAAAAATTCTTCCGGTACCGCCTCACGGAGCTGGATTGCAAAAGAGCGAATATACTCATCCCCTTTGTCATGTCCCAGATTGTTGTTGATCGTTCGCAGATTGTTCAGATCAAACACACACATTGCCACCAGCTCATTCACCGGTATCGGCTCCGTCTCATTCAGGATCTCCTCACACTTATTTTTGTTTGGAAGGCCTGTCGCCTCATCCAGATAGACCTTTTTCTGCAAAATCTTATTCTGTGCAGCAAAACGTACCGCTTTTATCAGTTCCGTAGCAATGATCAATACCAGTCCCAGAATATCAACCAATACGATTTTTTCCAGATGATCCAGTCCGGTCGCTTTTTTCTGTGAATAGACTTCTGCAAAACCTACTGCCTCATCACAGATCTGGAAAAATTTTTCGCTCTTTTCTATAATTTCTGTATTCTCATAACCCCTCTCGCGAACAAGGAGGATTTCACTTCTCAATTCATCAAAATATTTTTCCAGTTCATCCATCTTAGTCTGGAAATCTTCATCATCCAGACGTACAAAATTCAGTTTCTCACTGCCATTTCGGAGCCCCTCTATGTAAGAAGAAATCATCTCATACATCTTATCCTGCGGTGCACCGGAGATTTCCAGCTTAACCATCCTCTGTGTACCACCCCGGACAAGTCCCGCATAATTCACAACCCTGGCTGTTCCCTGGATTTTACCAACCATCGACATGATCACAAGAAACAATACGATTAATATCGTTGTCAGAACCATCATCGCGGCTCTCAAAAAATAGGTCAGCTTCTTTTCTTTATCTTTTTTCATTCTTTTTCCATCCCATCAATTGCCCCGAACTGCCGGCAGATCTTATTCTCTTCTTTATTTTGAATTCTGATTTCACACCTGATTCTATTGTAACTGATTCCCTATTTTTCTGCAACATATTCAAAATATGTGGTTCAAGCAACAGCAAGTGCTAAGTATGTGTATTTTATACAATTTTTATGATGTTTCATCTGTTTTTCATTGCTTTTTGCACAACTGCACTTTATAATAAAAATTATCAATTACCACATACATTTATTATGGAGGGAACATTATGAACGAAGAACTTTTTAACGAAGCGGCCAAATCAAATGTCCTGACAAAAAAGCTGATCGACCAGCTTCAGGAAAGCATGACCTACAGCAGTATCTCCTTTATCAACTGGACGATCGAAGTTCTGACTCTGATCAAGAACCGTCTGGAGCGTGGAGACAGAATCACTGATGAAGTATCCGGAGAAGTTTATACCACGAAAACCTTCCAGAAATTTGTAAAGGAGAATTTCTCTTCTTACATTACCAGTCAGGTTTTCAAGGAAATTGTAAAACCTGAAAAAATCTATTTCTCTCTCAAAGCCTGTGACGGCGGTTACAGTCTGCTTGCAGCTGACTCTGACAGCGAGAAGACCTATGCGTGGATTTCCAGCCTGAGCAAACGTTTCTCTCTTGTTGAGATGATCGCAACCGGTGTTGTCTATGTCAAAGACACCCGTACCGATACATATCAGCCGTTCATCTCCGCAAATGGCAAATACTGCCATTATGACAAAGAAAAAGGAATCCTCGTAGAAATCTGAGTTCTACAAGAATTCCTGTTATAAACCAACATTTTTAAAATACTGTCTCAGTCGGGGATCCAGCTCCGGCTGAGATATTTTTATCTTCCCGTAATCCTTCCAATGCCATAAGAAATCAGAAATACAGCAATATCCACTGCCACGATCGTGGAGCCAACCGGAGTACCTGCCAGAATGGAGATCAGAATGCCGGCAGTAGCACTTAAAACGGACAACACTGCCGCACTGATCGTTACCGAGCGGAAAGATTTAAACAACCGCATTGCTGACAACGCCGGAAAAATTACAAGTGCTGAAATCAGAAGTGAACCTACCAGATTCATTGCAAGTACAATGATCACTGCAATCACAACTGCAATCAGCAGATTATAGGCATTCGCTCTCGTTCCGGTCGCTCTGGCAAAATTCTCATCAAATGTTACTGAAAAAATTTTATTATAAAAAAGAATAAAAATAGCAACAACCACAACAGAAAGGATTCCACACAGCCATACCTCGCCTTTTGTCAGTGTCAGGATCGATGTGGAGCCGAACAATGTACTGCATACATCTCCGGAGATATTTGGGCTGGTGGAAAAAAGATTCATCAAAAGATATCCGATTGCCAGGGCTCCGACAGAGATCATGGCAATCGCCGCATCGCCCTTGATTCTTGTGTTCTGACCAGCACGAAGAAGAAGGATCGCACAGATTACTGTTACCGGCAGGATAAACAACATATTGTTGGTAATATTCAGGACAGATGCTATCGCCATTGCCCCAAATGCCACATGAGAAAGTCCGTCACCGATAAAGGAAAAACGTTTCAATACCAGAGTCACGCCCAGAAGTGAAGAACATAATGCGATCAGTACCCCAACGATCAATGCATAACGCACAAACGGGTATTGAAAATACATACGAAGTGTCTCAAACATCTTATTCGTCCTCTCCTTCCTGTCCAGTAAACGCCTTTCCCAGACTGCTTTCCAGATACTGTTTCTTTGTTCCGAAGAAGCAATGCTCCCCGATATGCAGGATATGTGTTGCATATTTTACTGCCGCCGCAATATCATGTGAGATCATAATGATCGTAATTCCATCTTTTTTATTCAGATTCCTGATCAGCTGGTACATCTCTGCTGTCACTCTCGGATCAAGTCCCGAAACCGGCTCATCCAGAAGCAGGATCTTCTGTGCTGCACAAAGAGCTCTTGCAAGAAGAACCCGCTGCTGCTGCCCTCCGGAAAGTTCGCGATAGCACTGATCTGCCAGATCCTGGATCATCATTTTTTCCATGGCTCTCTGGGCAACCATTTTTTCCTCTTTGTTATAAAAAGGTCTCCATCCACAACGACTCTGGCATCCAGATAACACAATTTCCCTCACGGATGCCGGAAAATCTCTCTGCACCAGCGTCTGCTGCGGCAGATAACCAATTTCGTTTTTTTTCAGGCCATCTCCCAGTTCAATACTGCCGCTGATCGGTGCCTGCAGATGAAGAAGTGTCTTCATCAATGTAGATTTACCGGAACCATTTTCACCTACGATGCAAAGGTAATCACCTGCATCAATAGAGAAATTCAGGTCTTCCTGAATTGCCCGGTTATCATATCCCAATGTAAGATTTTTACATGTAAGCTGTGCCATTGTTGTTCCTCTTTTCCTACTTAAGTGCTTCTTTCAGAACCTTCAGATTATCTTCCATCACAGAAAGATATGTCACTCCATTTTTAATCTCATCCGAAGTGATCGACTGCATGGAATTAAGCTCGAGGATCTTCTGATCTTTCTTTTTTGTATTTTCAATCACGGTCTGTGCTATCCTGTCATCGGACTTCTCAATCGTCAATACCGTTTTTATTCCCAGTTCATCCAGTTTACCCGCAAGAAAAGTCACAGTCTTGAAGCTTGCTTCCGACTCTGCAGAGCATCCGGAAAAAGCCGCATAATAGTTCAGTCCATAATCATCGACCAGATAACGAAATGCAAAACGATCGGCAAAGATCAGCGTATTCTGTCTGTCTGTATCTACCGTTTCCTGATATTTCTGATCCAGTGTAGAAAGTTTTGCTTTGTAGTTCTCAGCATTTGTCTGATAGATTTCTTTATTCTCAGGATCCATCTCCTCAAGCGTTTCTGCAATCGCGTCACAGATCACAGAAGCATTTCGCATGGAAGTCCAGACATGCTCGTCATATTCCTTCTCATCCTCACCCTCATGGGCATGCTCGTCCTCATGACCATGTTCGTGTTCACTGTCCTGCATACCCTCAACTGTTTCTTCTTCCTTAATCGTATCGCCAAGGACTTCCATCAGATTAATCGTCTTCATATCTTTATTCTGAGCCGATTCCAGTGCATCCTCAATCCACTGGTCGGATTCTCCACCCACATAGATCAGGAGATCACAGCTGGATACTTTCATAATATCTTTCACTGCCGGCTGAAAACTATGAAGGTCTGTCCCATTATCCAGGAGCATCGTAAGATTCACATCCGCTTCCCTGTTCCCCAGAATATTTCTTGTCCAGTCATATTCCGGAAAAATGGTTGTCACAATATTCAGTTTCCTGTCTGTTTCCTCCGTTGTTTTAGCTTCTGCTATGTGCATTCCTGAAAAAGGAACCGCAATGCTCATCACACCCAGCAGAATTGCCAGCGCACCAGTGATCCATTTTTTCATCCTTATACCTGCTTTCTTCTGTCTCAGCATTCTACTCCGTTACCTTATATTCCGCTTATTTTGCCCTGATATGTACAGTCTCTGTTTCTTTTTTGTCATCTTCCAGTCCTCTGCATTCTTCACAGATTCCATAAAAAACCGTTCTGCACGGATCCATGCGAAATCCATGACTGTCCATCAGATGCTGTTCCAGTTTAACCACATCCTCGCAGTGAAGATGTATCAGTTTTCCACATTTTTCGCATTTGCAGTGGAAACAGGACATCTTGTGGCAATGCTCCTCTGCTCCAAGATATTCAAAACAGGCACTGCTTGTCCCGTCTACATTGTATTTTGCAACCAGTCCCTGCTCTACCATCTTTTCAAGATTACGGTAAACTGTTGTCGTTCCGACATTGATTCCCTGCTCTTTGAAATAGGAGCAGACATCTGCGGCCGTCACATGTGTACCCTCTATCGTCTGAAGATAAGCCAGTATCTGTTTCATTTGTTTTGTCTGATAAGGTGCTTTCGTTCCCATAATTTCTTCCTTCTTTTTACCCAAAATGAAAACCGTTTTCATATTATAGCACATTCTGATAGAGTGTCAATATGAAAACGGTTTTCATTTTTGATATTTTTTCTTATTTAGTTATTCTTCTACTTTCATCTCGCGAACGATTTTACGAAGCTTCAGAACCATGGATGGTGCTACAGAGAGTTCATCCAGTCCCATACGTACAAACTGCTCGGTAAGAGTTGCATCTGCTCCCAGTTCTCCGCAGATACCTGCCCATTTACCACATTTATGCGCATTGTCCACAACCATCTGGATCATACGCAGGATTGCTTCATGATGTGGATTATAGAACTCATCCAGTTTTTCATTCTGGCGGTCAATTGCCAGTGTATACTGGGTCAGATCATTCGTTCCAATACTGAAGAAATCTACCATCTCTGCCAGTTTGTCACTGATGATCGCTGCTGCCGGAGTCTCAATCATGATTCCCTGTTCCGGAATCTTATACTGAATCTCCTGTGCTTTCAACTCTTCTTCTACTTCTGCTACGATCTCATAAATTTTCTTTACTTCTTCTGTAGAAGTAATCATCGGATACATGATAGAAAGATTTCCATAAACGGCTGCGCGGAGAAGTGCACGAAGCTGAGTTTTGAAAATTTCCGGCTGTCTCAGACAAATACGGATCGCACGGTATCCCATAGCCGGATTATCTTCATTACCAAGATTGAAATAATCTACCTGTTTATCAGCTCCGATATCCAATGTACGGATAATAACCTTCTTACCTGCCATCATCTGTACTGCCTGCTTGTAAGCCTGGAACTGTTCCTCCTCAGTAGGGAAATCATTTCTTCCAAGATACAGGAATTCACTTCTGAAAAGTCCGATTCCACCAGCATCGTTTTCCATTACATAACCAATATCGCCAACGCTTCCAATGTTTGCATAAATATTGATCTTACGTCCGTCCAGAGTAACGTTTTCTTTGCCTTTGAGTTCCTGAAGAAGTTTCAGTTTCTCAGCTTCTTCCTGCATTTTGGTTTCTGTCTGAACTTTTGTCTCTTCATCCGGATCAAAAGTAACGATTCCCTGGAAACCGTCTACAACCGCTGTCATTCCACTCTGAAAAGCTTCCAGATCCATTTTTACTCCGATCAATGCCGGAATATTCATCATACGTGCAAGAATCGCTGTATGAGAATTGGTAGATCCGTGAACTGTTACAAATGCAAGGATCTTATCTTTGTCCATCTGGACTGTCTCGCTTGGACTAAGATCATCCGCTACAATTACAGACGGCTCGATAGAGCTTAAATCCACATCTCCCTGGCCACTTAAATTACGTACAAGACGTTCGGAGATATCTTTGATATCGGCAGAACGTGCTTTCATATAATCATCGTCCATGGAAGCAAACATCTCTGCGAAATTATCGCCGGTAACCGCAACCGCATACTCGGCATTGACCTGTTCTGTACGGATCATATTCTGAATTGCCTCCAGATAGTCCTCATCCTCCAACATCATCTGATGTACTTCGAAGATTGCTGCACTGGCCTCGCCAACTTCTCTGACAGCCTTGTCATACAGTTTCTGCAGCTGTTCCTGAGATGCTTTTAATGCCTCATCCACACGTTTTACTTCTGCTTCTGTATCTTCGATACGGATACGTTTTACCTGATAATCATTTTTCTTAAGAACCACGATCGGTCCCATCGCGATTCCTTTATATACAGATTTTCCCTGAAAACACTGCATTCCTTTTCCTCCCTGAATTCAAATGTAAACTGATTCTGGTCGTTCCAGCGAATTATAAATTGTTCTCAAAGAATTCTTTTAATGTTGCAGCTGCAGCTTCTTCATCAGCGCCTTCTGCTGTTACAGTAACAGTGTCACCCTGTTTTACGCCAAGAGACATGAGCATCATAAGCTGTGTCAGTTTTTTTGTTTTGCCGTCTTTTGTGATAGTGCATTCAGATTCGAATTTTTTTGCTTCTTTTACAAGAAGTCCTGCCGGTCTTGCATGGATTCCAAGTTCGTCTTTAATTGTATACTCAAATGTTTTCATAGTTTTGTTCTCCTTTTATATTATGTTTTTGTATTTATACTTATCCTACAGTTACCTTCGACAGTGACATTTAACTTTATATCTTACTCATTGATATCCGTATCTAACATTCTTTCCAGATGCATGGCAAGATATCCAATTTCAATGTCCGGAATCGGAAGCTTCAGACTCTTTTCCATCTGTCGGCAGATCCTCTCTGCTGACATAAATGGTTCCGGAAACTTTACGGACATATATTCATTCAGATTCATTTTCAGTTTCTCACCATGAATTGCACGTGCCACCATATAACGGACATGATTCATCAGTCGATTATATCCCAGAGACATGACATCAATGGAATTTCCAGTTTCTTTCTCAACAAGTGAAATACATTCCCGGACTGTTCTTGCAATTTCCATTGCCTGAGAAACATTTTCATCTACGATGGCAGCATGCACATGCAAGGCGATATAGCCAATCTCGTGTTCGTCAATCTCAATCTGCATTTTCTCTTTCAAGAGTTCCTGAATACAACTGGCTACTTTATATTCTTTATAAAACATAACACGGATGTCATCGGTCAGCGGGTTGCTGATCTGTTCTCCATTCTGAATGCGGCGGATTGCAAAGTCCAGATGATCTGCCATGGTAAAAAGAATTGTCCGGTCTACTTTGCCAAATTCCTGCTCCGCCTGATTCAGCACTTCGTTTGCAAACTCCAGACAAAGTGGTGAAACCGATTTGAGGATATCTTTTGCATCTCCTCTCTCTGTCATTTCTTTCAATGAATAAACCTTTGCTTCCGCAGTGACCGGAACAGTTTGTCCCACTTTCTTGCCAAAAGCAACTCCTTTTCCCATAACCAGACATTCCTGGTTATTTTCATCCTGGATTCCCATAAAGGAATTATGATTTAAAATTTTTGCTATCCTGTACAACATCCGTATCTCTTCCCCATCCGGGTAGTTCTTACTGAAGAACCTCGATTTCGAAAAGCGGCTCTCCTGCTTTGACCTGACCCTCATTTAACAGATGGATTCTCTGGTTATCCTCCAGTTCTGTACAAAGAACCGGTGATACAATAGAAGGTGCGTTTTTGCTCAGATAATCCAGATCCAGTTTCAGCATCGGATCTCCTTTCTTCACTTCCTGCCCGCTTTCTACCAGTGCCTCAAATCCCTCACCATTCAGTTTTACAGTATCGATTCCTACATGAATCAGCAGACTGATTCCGGATTCTGTTACAAATCCAATTGCATGTTTTGTGTCAAAGACAAAGGCAACTTCTCCATCTTCCGGAGCTCGTACATATGGGTCTTCCGGTGTAACTACTGCGCCGTCTCCCATCATCTTCTGGGCAAAGGCCTCATCCGGTGCTGTAGAGAGCTCAGCCGCTACACCAGTGATCGGACTGGAGATCACAATACGGTCAACGACTTTCTGTCCGGCTTCTTCTTTCTGTTCATTTACTTCCTGTGTTTCAGCAGCTTCTGCCGGTGTTTCCAGAGTATCCGGTGCTGTTTCCAGATAGTCCTCAAGATTTGATTTGATAACAGTAACATTCGGTCCGTAAATAACCTGTACACCAAGACCTTTGTGTACCACACCGGATGCACCTGTTGCCTTTAACACACCATCATTTACCAGTGATGCATCCTTAACCGTACAACGAAGACGTGTTGCACAGCAATCCACATCACTGATATTTTTCTTACCACCAAGGCCTCTTGTGATTGCCTCGCTGACCGGATCAGAAGAACCAGCTTCAACGGCACCGTTCTGTGCTTCCTTGCGAGCATTTACATCAGCCTTTGTATAAAGTTTTGTTTCTACATCATCATCTTCACGACCAGGTGTTTTGAAATCAAACTTTTTGATCATGAATTTGAAAATAAAATAATATAAAAAGAAATAAATAATACCAACCGGGATAACTCTCATCCAGCTTGTCTTTGCATTTCCCTGAAGGATACCAAACAGGAAGAAATCAAGGAATCCACCGGAGAAAGTAAGTCCTACGGCAATATTCAGCATATGTGCGATCATGTATGCGCTACCTGCCAGAACTACCTGAACAGCAAACAGTGCCGGAGCTACGAACAGGAATGAAAATTCCAGCGGCTCTGTAATTCCGGTTGCCATACATGCAAGCGCTGCAGACAGAAGAAGGCCTCCTGCCTGTTTTTTCTTCTCAGGTTTTGCGCACTGATACATAGCCAGTGCAGCTCCCGGAAGTCCGAAGATCATAAAGATAAACTCTCCGGAGAAGTATCTTGTTGCGTCAGCACTGAAATGTGCAATATTTGCAGAATCAGCTAGCTGTGCAAAGAAAATATTCTGGCCGCCCTGTACCATCTGTCCTGCAACTTCCATTGTACCACCGACAGCAGTCTGCCAGAATGGCATATAAAATACATGATGAAGACCAAATGGAATCAGAGCACGTTTAATAAGTCCAAAAATCAGTGTTCCAACATAACCGGTTCCTGTTACAAGACCGCCCAGAGCGTAGATTCCGTTCTGAACTACCGGCCATACAAAATACAGAAGAATTCCCACAAACATATAGACGATCGTGGAAATGATCGGAACGAAACGGGTACCTCCAAAGAATGACAGTGCATTCGGCAGCTGTATTCTGTAAAATTTGTTATGCAGGGCTGCTACTCCAAGTCCTACGATAATACCACCAAAAACGCCCATCTGCAGTGACTGGATACCGCAGACAGAAGTGATCGTTCCCTCAAGAACGGATTCTGCGATCTCTCCATTTGCAAGAATCTGTCCTGTAACTGTCAGCATCGCATTGATCGCTGTATTCATTACGAAAAATGCGATAACTGCTGATAAAGCCGCAACTTCTTTTTCTTTCTTTGCCATACCAATTGCAACACCAACTGCAAAGATCAGTGGCAGGTTATTAAAGACTGCACTTCCTACGCTGTTCATGATCACCAGCAGGGAATGAAGCAGTGTTCCGTCACCCAGAATCTTTGTCAGACCATATGTCTCAATCGTTGTTGCATTGGTGAAAGAACTTCCGATACCAAGAAGAAGTCCGGCTACCGGAAGGATTGCGATCGGGAGCATGAAGCTTCGTCCGACACGCTGTAAAACACCAAAGATTTTGTCTTTCATCTGAAATTCTCCTTCTATATTTTTACAAAAAATGAGAATGTATGAAAGACTTCTTCAACCGGTTTTAATATAAAAAAAAGCATTAACATACATAAACACTCCTTGTTATGTATAGTTAATGCCTCCAAAATCGAGTTACACACTACAACTAGATAAAATATAACATGTACGAGAAGAATTTGTCAAGCCGTTAATTTGCGTTTACTCATACATTGCATTCAAAAACATTGGCTTGATCGCAACAACTTCATCGTACTCTTCCTGTGATACTTTTACCTCGCTGTTTAATGCTTTAAGATCTTCCTTGACAACTATCAGTGCCTGATCAATTTCCTCTGCACGGCCCTGTTCGATCACCCTCTGCATTCTTCTGAGAACGATCGGATGCGCATATCTTGCAGGTAATGGAAAATCCGGATACCCTTTGATATACTCCTCCATTTGCTTTTGTGCCTGTTCATCCAGGCTCATGATTGCTTTTCGGTTGTTGCGCGCAGTTGGCAGAACACTGAAACCGGCAAAGGTAAAAACAGCTGCAATACCAAACAGAATAAAGTACACTGCAAAATCATTGTGCACAACAAATGAATAAATTCCTGCTGCAACCGCCACAAATCCAAGTGTGGTGATAGCCATTGCCACCCAGCGATAGCTTGGGCTTGTACACTGATAGTTCCGCCGTCTGCCGGCTGCCTGGCTCAGTGCTTCACTCAGCTGCGGTTTTCGTTCCAGATAATCAATGGCTCTTTCAAGCTTCTTCACAGCCTTTTCTGACTGAGGAGTCAGTTCTGGTCTGGAGAGCAGTTCAAGTTCCATTTCTGCTTTCTGCTTTTCCATCTTTCTTTCTGCCGCCTCGCTGAGCAGCCGAATCTGCGGCTGTTCAGCTGAGAGCAGGTTAAGAAGGTCATCTACCTGATTTTCATATTTGAAATTGCATTGTTTCTGCTGTCCGTCATCATACTCCACAACCAGATACGGAATACTGGCAAACATTCCTTTTCCAGAAAATCCCCCCTTACTCATAGCCACGCGTTTAAAGACGCGTCGGACCGCCGTAAAAGGAATATAATAGCACCTGTCTACATAAAAGCTGTTCAGGTAAATTGCTTTCTTTCCGATCCCACAGGGGCCGACCTTACGACAGGATTTTCTGTCTTCCTCAAGTTCCGGTGCCGGAAGCTGAGATGTACTAAGTGGATGTGGTTTAAAAATCATGATATCAGACCTCACTTAAAATAGTTTCAGGCAGCTGCATGTTTCTTCGCTGCGCGAAGGAAAATAACAAGAAGTACGATTGCAAAAATAATACCTATCGGATAAGCTACAGCTGTATTATAAACAACTGCGCCTTCTGCCGTTTTGGAATTGATCAGACCGCCAAGACATTCCGGTGCAAGGATGAAATATGTACTGGAAACTGCACTCATAAAGGTGGCCGGAACTGCTGTGATCCAGAAGTTTTTCTTTTCACTTACCAGATACATGGATGCTGCCCAGAGAACGATCATTGCAAGCGTCTGGTTTGTCCAGCTGAAATAACGCCAGATAACTGTATAGTCAATTGCGCCAACTGCATTACCAATACCAAGAACAGCGCCAACACCAAGAACCGGAATACAAAGTTTCAGTCTGTTAGCGTATCTTCCCTGATCAATATGGAACCAGTCAGACAGAGTAAGTCTTGCTGAACGGAAAGCCGTATCACCTGAAGTAATAGGGCATACAACAACACCGATCATCGCAAGTGCAATACCAACACCACCCATTGTCTTGGAACATACATCATAGATAGCTGCTGACTGGCCACCGGAAAGAATTTCTGCAAGACCTGTATTCAGTCCGCCTGTAACTTCATAAAGAGCACATCCGGCTGCTGCCCAGATCAGTGCAATGATACCTTCTGCAACCATTGCACCATAAAATACAAAGTGACCCTGTTTCTCACTCTTCATACAACGAGCCATCAATGGTGACTGTGTAGAATGGAAACCGGAGATTGCACCACAGGCTACAGTAATAAACATAAAGCTCCAGATTGGTGTTCCTGCCGGATGCATACTGTACATATGACTCCAGATTTCAGGAATCGTAAATTCAGGGTTTGTATAGATTCCTATGATAACACCAACTGCCATAATAATCAGGCAGAGACCAAATACCGGGTAAATCTTACCGATGATCTTATCAATGGAAATAAATGTTGCAATAAAATAATAAACCAGAATAAGAATAAGCCAGAACAGTGTAGTGGTAAGAACACCTGACAGCCCGCCATTCTTACACAGTGTAACAATAAGACCTGCAGGACCTACTGCAAAAACAGTACCAACCATGATCAGGAGTACTACTGAAAATACTCGCATGATGTTCTGCATAACACCGCCGAGGTATTTACCTGTAAATTCTGCTACTGAGCTTCCCGAATTACGTTCGCTGATCATTCCAGAGAAGTAGTCATGAACACCGCCGGCAAAAATTGTACCAAACGTGATCCAGAGAAATACGATTGGTCCCCACAATGCACCCTGCATCGCACCAAAAATAGGTCCCAATCCTGCAATGTTAAGAAGCTGTACAAGGAACAGTTTCCACTGTGGCATCACTACATAATCCACTCCGTCGTTGATGCTTACCGCCGGGGTTTCACGATCATCTGGTCCAAAAGTGTTATCAACGACCTTACCATAGGTAAAGTAACCGATAATCAGAAGTGCCAGACACAAAATAAAACTGATCATTTAAATCCCTCCCTCTACTGCAATTCACAGTTGTCATATTTTTGTCAAAGTATGGCAGATCAGCTTACCATACACTCTGCTTAGCAATTATTATTATAAAACTTCTCGTTTAAAAAACAATAGTTATTGTTAAATTTGTCTATTATTCTTATAAATATACAGGAATATTGTATACAATTTTATTTGTCTATTCCATAACATCTTTGTTATTTATTTATCATATTTATAAATCAATTTTACTTATTTCCTTCTGGATCAGCAAACCTGCTGCCCTGGCCAACTGTCCGACCTCCTGTATTCTGGTATATTCTTTTCCATAAATTATTTCTGCCTTCAATGCGCCTGCATCCGTTCCCATAAATACAGCAGAAACACAGATGCCTTTTCGTTGCAATGCCCGCACTTCAGCCGCTGTATCATTAACAGCTGCCTCATCTCCATAGTCCTTTCCAAATGGAAACTGTTCTGAAGACTGTATACGAAAACTGTCATTTGGTTCCGCATCCGTCAGTAAAATAAGCAGATGACGGTCAGCTGATTCACTATGGGATCTCAGAAGTTCATTCATCTCCCGCATGACAAGTCCGTCACGATTCCAGCCAGTTGCAAAGTATCGAAAAACGTCATCACTTTTTTTCTCCTCAAATGCCTTCAGAATCCGAAGCACTGTATATCCGCGTACACTGCAGAATTCCGAAACTCTGACCGGAATATGACATGCCTGAAGACTTTCTGAAAGAATCACTCCCTGCGCAGCGATCATTTCCTGATACTGTAATCTTGACGCAGACGCATCCAAAAGAAGATCCACCGTAAACAGTGGCTTTTTCTCTTCATAATTAGCATGAAAGACCCGATTATCCATGACATATTCCGATCTCCACACTCTCGCAGGATCCAGGCGTCCAGATCTGCCAGGCAGTATATCCGGCTGCTGATGAACCATCATACAATTTCTTATCTGTGACGAAAGCTGTGCGATAATACTCTGATACAGTTTTTGATTTTTATAATAATATATTCTGTTTCTTTCCATCTGAAGCTGTGCCTGATTTCTTAGATAACGGTTTTCTGCTGATATTTTCTCTTTTGGAATATATTTTCCATCCGTAAACCATACGTGGCAGCCTGCGTGATTTCCTTTACAGAGTTCTTTCTCGGTCCTTGCCAGTTCCTGTTTTGAATACAGTGACCTTCCAAAGCAGTTTTCTATATATGCATGATCGGTTTCTTCTTTTTTTAAGATCATATGACTGCTGCTTTTATTCTGCATGATTCCATTCTGGCTGCTGTCAGCCTGTGAAGAACGCATTACCACAACCCGGTCTGTCTTTACCAGTTGAGCCGGCATGATTCGAGTCAGCAGCCTGGCCGCTGTTCCAGTAAAATGGAGCATTAATGGTTTTCTGATATGCTTTTTCCCATCAAATAAATAAAAAGTTTTGTAAATACTTACCAGTTTCTCTATAATTTCTTCCTGTGACACTTTATTTTCCGGAGTCAGAGCCAAAAGCAATTTTTTCTCAAATGGCGTCATCACTGGAAGTTTTCTGCCTGATACTCTGCTCCACCTGGCAGACTGCAGGGTATATACCAATTGATTTTTGCTCATCCATTCCTGCCGTGACAGCTTATACTCTCCTGCAAAAAAAGCTTCTGCGTAATCCATCCGCACATCTTCCAGTGCCGGTCTAATCGGAATTTCAAGCTTGTACACGATCGGTTCTATATAAAGCCAGGCCAGATCATCCAGCATCTGCTGCCGGCTATCTCCCTGCCATCGCACAAAAAGTTCTGTAAGTGTCTTTTCGCCAAAATATTTATATGCAAGTCCTATGACCAGATTCATATAAAAATCCGGCCTGTTTTCCTGACTGTGTATTGCCAAAAACATTGGTTCAAAATCATAATGGCCAGCAGCACCCCAAATCTGATTGGCGGCCCGTCTCTGTACTTCTGTATAAGATCCGGTCATCCATCAAACACCTCCGAAGCTTTGAGTTTCATGGAAATCCTGGCATTCATCATATCACTGAGCAGAGCCTGCTCATAACTGTCAAATATTTTATTTGTCACGCCAAGATCAAGAGCATCTCTGACTGGAATTCCTTTGTGCATCAGGCTGATTGCATCCAAGAGTCCACGAAGATCCATTGCTTTTGAAGTCAGTTCTCCACTTTCACATTTTTTCTGGATATCCATAAAAAGTAATCCAAACTGCTTATTATATTTAGAAGAAAGATCTGGAAACTGTTCTCTTAAAAGCCTCTGCAGATCTTCCAGTGTAAGTACAGGCATACGGATCACTACAAATCTTGACGCAAGTGCTTCATTCAATTCTCGTGTTCCTGCATAGTTATAGTTCATCGTTGCAATAAAGCGAGTATCGTCTGCCAGAGTTATTCTTTCATATCCGGGAACGTCTATAACCCGCCTGAAATCCAGTGCAGAATGCAAAACTGCAAGTGCTTCATTTCTTGCCATATTGATCTCATCGAATATACCAAAGCCTCCACTGCACGCACAGCTGTATACCGGTCCTGGTCTGAATTCAACCTTCCCGTTTCTGAAAGTATCTGTACCGATAAGCGAGGATGCATCCATATTTACATGAAATGAGATGTCCCATGCAGGATGGCCGAAAACTGCTGCCAGATTTTCTGCAAGTACATTTTTTCCCGTGGCTTTTTCACCTGCAAGCAATAGATTCTTTCCACACAAAAGTGCTGCCAGAGCTTCCTCCCACACTTTTTTTCCATAATAATAAAAATGAGGCACAGGAATCCTTCCCTTCAGCTCGTCCTTCACCGGGTGAGCCGCAGAAAACTCCTGTACCTCCTGAATCAGTTTCGGACTGATTCCTTCCTCTTTTAAAAAATCCATTATTTCTTTCATCTTTAACGCCTCACATTCATGTGTAAAAAAAAACTGAAATGTCAATCCACACAAGGCGGTCATGACATTTCAGCTATATTAGTTCAAAAACTCAAATGGATCCTCATCCTTTAAAAAATGCATCAGCATATAGGCACACATAATTGCCACACGTTCTTCTTTGAGGATTCGTTTTACTTCGGTACGGTCAGCGAGTACGATTTCAATTTCCTCACTGTCTTCCTGTGCTTCCTTACTGATCTCTCCGCTGGCATAGCCGTATACAGTTGCACAGGATTCATCTGTCATACCTACTGTTGTAAAGTACGGCTTTTCGAATGCAGGATCCACTTTCAAAGGCTCCAGTTTAAGACCTGTTTCTTCATACATCTCACGGACTGCACCTTCATGGAAGTCCTCGCCCGGCTCAACCAGACCTGCCGGAAATTCATAAATGTAGTCGCCCAGGGTGTAACGATACTGGCGTACAAGAACAACCTTGTCTTTCTTTTCTCCATAGATACTGTAAATGATCACGCCATCCGGATCATTTCGCCCGGTCTTCAGTTTCAGTGCCGGGACATCCTTGGCTCTGGATGCCACATAATAAGATACCGGAGTGTTATGAACGCTTGTGGCATCCACATGATACAGATTGACAAAACGGTTATCTGTCATTTTTTCTACATTATGAATCTTTCCCATGGGTTTTCCTCTTTTCCGCACAATTCAGTAAACGCGCCTGAATCAGTCTCCCTTAAGGATAACACGAATTCTTTTATAAATAAAGAATACGATTACAGAAATCAGGATATATTTGAATAAATTAAATGGAACGATGATCAGTGCCACAAAACCAAGAAGGCTGTTTACAGAAGGATGTACTGCTGATCCCATTTCAATAAATGCTTCGATCGGCATACCAAATGCTTTGCCATATGCCGGAAGCAGTACAAATGCATTCATAAGGCAGGCTGCTGCTGTTGTCAGTACTGTACCTGCTGCCATTCCAATAACGGCATGTTTGCGACTCTTGTTATGATGCAGTCTGTAGATGATTCCTGCCGGTACAACAAATGTACATCCAAAGAGGAAGTTTGCAAAATCACCAACACCTGCTGTCATAGTTCCCATTGTTACAAGATGCACCAGAACTTTTACCACTTCGATCAGGATACCTGCGATCGGTCCCATTGCGAAGGCTCCTACCAGTACCGGAATCTCAGAGAAATCCAGCTGATAGAAGGATGGTGCCAGGAATGGGATCGGGAATTCAAAATTCATTAATATTCCGGCGAGGGCTCCAAGCATTGCGATCTGTGTGATCGTTCTTGTACGACTCCTCTCCATTACGTTTCCACTTTTTAAAACCTGTTCACTCATACTTGTCTCTCCTTTTTGAATTGTTCTTTTTTTCTAAAAGAAAATTCTACGCTATGCTGCAGATAAGTTTAGTGGGTAGATTAGTTTCTGCTGCATAAAAAAATCCCGGGAATAATCTTCCCGGGGTACTGAGCACGTATGAATTATTCGTGTTCTTCTCTCATCCAGACTTTACTGTCGGTTCCGGAATTCTGACTTGTGCCAGTCACCGGATCAGCCGCCTTACGCGGGTCGCGGACTTTACCGCCGGTAGGGAATTCCAACTGCGTCGGTCACCCTGCCCCGAAGAATTTTCTTTTATATTTCTGTATTATATAACTAACTTTATAAGAATGCAATATAAAATTAGAAGAAAAATGATGGTATATGACGGAAGGGGCTAGCTTGTTTATTAAACATATCGGATACTGAAACGGCTTCATCGTCCAGAAATACTAAGGTTACATCCTGTCTGCTAAAAACATGAAGAAAAAGCACATAACTCACCTACCGGCTCAAACAATGTGCTTTTTCTTCATAACGCATCCAGTATATACCCAAGTATTTCTAAGGCCTCTTGCAGATGTTTCTATATCCGATATGTTTATATCCAGTTTCTCCCCTTCCTGTGTATTTCCAATATCTTCTATTTTATATTGCCATGGGTGCCCCACAGGCTCGCGCTCCGCGCTGATATCTGGTCACTGGCGCCAGTGGCATCAGCCACTACTCCAAAATAAAGTACGGTGAGAGCAAGGATAATATAAAAACCAGGCAAAATTTTCGCAAATGTTTCTCTGGTACGTTCTCGCCTGAAGAACTTCGTGAAGGTTCCTGGTTGTACAGGTTTTTGCGTTGATACAGAAAATGTTGCTGTTTGAGCATCTTTGATGCGAGTTCAGCATTTTCTGTATTGTTCTTAGCAAAGTTCTGTACACCTTGGTACCTTAGAAGTTCTGAATTGAGACGTATCCAGAGGAACATTTATCGAAAATCCCATCTGGTTCATTTAATTATCCCATAATCACCGGGAATCCTTTATTTATCTTTCCTCACGGAAATACGGTAATCCAAGTCCCGCCGGCGGCTGGTGCTCCTTCTTCTTTCGGAAGCTTGTAAACACCAGTACGATAATCGTTACCACATACGGCAGTGCCTTGAACACCTCCTGCATACTTCGTCCCAGTCCCGGGATATACAGATACAGGATATAAAGTGCTCCAAAAAGGAACGCTCCCCAGATTGCATTCAGTGGTTTCCACAGGGCGAAGATTACCAGTGCAACTGCAAGCCATCCACGGTCACCAAATCCATTGTCTGTCCAGGTTCCGCCGGAATATTCCATTACGAAATAGAGTCCGCCAAGTCCGGCAAGCCCTGCTCCGATACAGGTAGACAGATATTTGTATTTGATAACATTGATACCTGCTGCATCTGCTGTTCCAGGATTCTCGCCAATTGCACGAAGATTCAAGCCTGCTCTTGTCTTAAATAAGAAGAAAGACAAAACCACCGCTACGATCACACAGAGATATGTCATAAATCCATAATTGAATAAACTCGGTCCGATCACCGGAATCTTAGATAATCCCGGGATTTTGGCTGTGTAAGCACTTCCTGTTACTTTTACAGAAATCTGTCCGACACCACCGGCAAGTTTGGAAATAGAACCACCAAAGAAGTTACCAAAACCTGTACCAAAGATTGTAAGAGCAAGACCGGTTACGTTCTGATTTACACGAAGAGTAATGGTCAGGATACTGTAGATCAAGCCACCGATCATTGCACATGCAAAGGCACATACAAACGATATCAGGACACCTATAAATGCATTCGGATTCGGGTTATCTTTTTCATAAAGAAAAGCTCCCATCAGGCCGGCAATACCGCCCATATACATAATTCCCGGAATACCAAGATTCAGGTTTCCGGATTTCTCCGTCATAATTTCACCAAGCGCACCATAAAGAATACAGATGCCCTGGACAATTGCTTTTTGAATAAAGATGGTCAGTACACTCATTGCATCTACCTCCTATTTTTTTGTACGCTTTACTCTGTAGTTGATAAAGAATTCTGCCCCGATCAGGAAAAACAGAATAATGCCGAGAATAACATCGGATGCATTTTCATTCAATCCATACTGAGTCGCAATCTGAACAGCACCCTGATTCATAAATACAATACCAAAAGATACAGCCACCATAATAAAAGTATTGAATTTGGAAAGCCATGCAACGATGATTGCTGTAAATCCACGTCCTCCTGCTGTTGCAGTAGAGATTGTATGGCTCGCACCACTTACAATAACAAATCCTGCGATACCACAGATTGCACCAGAGATTGCCATGGTACGGATAATAACTTTCTTTACATGGATACCGGCATATTTTGCAGTATTCTCACTCTCACCAACTACAGCAATCTCATAACCCTGTTTGCAGTATTTCAGATAAATGAACATCCCAACAGTCAAAATCAGAACGATCAGAACATTCCAGCCGTATTTCTGTCCAAACAGTTCCGGCAGCCAGCCTGCCTGTGTTGCCTGATTAATGATACCAACAGTATTGGAACCTTTTGGATTTTCCCAGAAAACGATACAATATGTAACCACCTGCATGGCAACATAATTCAGCATCAGAGTAAAAAGTGTTTCATTTGTATTCCAGTATGCTTTGAATACCGCCGGGATCATACCCCATATCATGCCGCCAAGTGCACTTGCAATAAACATAACAATAAGTAAGATCACCGGTGACATTTTATCACCTGCATAGATCATCACCGCTGCGGAGCAGGCTCCACCAATCAGGATCTGGCCTTCTGCACCGATATTCCAGAATTTCATTTTGAATGCCGGAGCAAGTCCGATTGCAATACACAGAAGAACCATCGTATCACGTATTGTCTGCCAGATACGACGTTCCGATCCCATTGCTCCATCCCAGATTGCTTTATATACATCTACCGGATTCATCTTGACAAGTGCGACGATTACAGCACCGCACACGATCAGTGCAAGGATCAGCGCAATAAATCGAATCAGCAGTCTTTCCTGCCATCCGGCTTTGTTCCTTCTTTTACTTACCTGTAAGAAAGGTTCTTTATTCATTGACAACCCCTCCTTTTTCATGTTTCGTCATGAGAAGACCGATTCCTTCTTTGGTTGCAGTTCTGCCATCAACCACTCCACTGATTTTTCCTCCACACAGTACCGCAATGCGGTCACAGAGTTCAAGTACTACATCAAGATCTTCAATTACGCAGACAACTGCTACGCCTTTTTTCTTCTGCTCATTCAGAAGCTGATAAATAACATGAGAGGTATTGATATCCACACCTCGAGTCGGGAATGCTACAAGAAGAACTTTTGGATTCTGTGCGATTTCTCTTCCTACCAGAACTTTCTGTACATTACCACCTGACATCTGGCGGACCGGTGCAGAGATACTTGGTGTCATAACTTCCAGCTGATCTTTAATCTTCTCTGCAAGCGCTCTTGGTCCTTTACGATCCAGGAAAGGTCCCTTTCCATTACGATAGCTTCGGATCATCATATTGTCTGTCATATCCATATCACCGACAAGTCCCATACCAATACGATCCTCCGGAACGAAAGCAAGGCTGATTCCCGCTTCATTAATGGAAATAGAATCCATTCCGGAAAGTTCCATTTTGCCTCCGTTATCATCCAACAGACGTATGGAACCGCTTTCTACATTCTGCAGTCCTGCAATCGCCTCAAGAAGTTCTTTCTGTCCACTTCCTGAAATGCCGGCAATTCCAAGAATCTCCCCTGTATTGACTGTCAGATCCACATCATCCAGTGTCTTGACATTTTCTTTGTCCTTACAGTTGATTCCATCAATGATCAGACGCGGTTTTACATTTTCAGGTTTCGGACGTTCGATGTTCAGATCTACTTTGGCTCCAACCATCATTTCTGAAAGACTCTGCACATTGGCCTGTGCTGTCTCTACCGTGTCAATATACTGACCCTTTCGAAGAATTGCAACGCGGTCAGACAAAGCAAGAACCTCCTGCAATTTATGGGTAATGATAATGATCGAACATCCATCGTCACGCATGTTTCGAAGAATATCGAACAGCCTGTCGGCTTCCTGTGGCGTCAACACTGCTGTCGGCTCATCCAGGATCAGGATCCTTGCTCCACGATACAGCATCTTCACAATTTCAACTGTCTGTTTTTCAGAAACGGACATTTCGTAGATTTTTTTGGAAAGGTCCAGATCAAAACCATATTTATTGACCAGTTTCTGAATATCTTCGGTTATTTTTTTCATATTGAGTCTGGCCTTACCAGGCAGGCCCAATACAATATTTTCTGCTGCCGTAAGTACATCTACCAGTTTGAAATGCTGATGTACCATACCTATTCCTAATTCATAGGAGTCTTTTGGCGAACGGATTTTTACTTCCTTCCCATTTACAAAAACATGACCTTCATCTGGATAATAAATTCCATAGATCATATTCATCAGAGTCGTTTTACCGCTTCCATTCTCACCTAAAATTGCGAGAATCTCTGATTTCCTCAGCGTAAGATTTACATGGTCATTCGCCTGGACTGATCCAAATCGCTTGGAAATATCTCTAAGCTCAAGTGCATAAGTTTCTTCCACTATCGTTCCCTCCTTTTATCTGATATATTGTCATATCTGCAAAAGAAACCTCCGCCCTGAAGACTTCCTTTGCACGTATAACAAGAAAAAAAGCAGAGCTGCTGACCCAGCAGCTCCGCCTGTTTCAGATCTTATTCTGTGATAGATGTGATTCCATCGATAGCTACATCGAATGCCGGTGCAGAACCATATTCTGATTCATGGAAATATCCGTCAGAAACATATTCTGTATCACTGCCATCTTTCTTATAAGTAGTAAGTTCTTTGCCATCTACTGTAAATGTAGAAGTATCGAATACATGAAGGGATCCGTCTGCAAGTGCATCTTCCACTTCTTTTACTTTTTCGTCTGTTCCTTCTGCTACAACTTTCTCATTGAGAGGTGTGATCTTGTCAGCGCCGTCGGAGAAGCCTTTGCACCAGTCAGTATCAATTGCTGTTCCATCAAGCATGCACTGTACTGCATATGTGTAATATACACCCCAGTCCATAGATGCAGAAGTAAGAGCTGTATTCGGTGCAACAGATGTCATATCAATATTGTATCCAACGCAAGGAACGCCTGCTGCTTCACATGCTGTCGGAGCACCTGTTGTATCTGCGTGCTGGCTGATCAGAACACATCCATCAGAAATCAGCGCATCTGCACATTCTTTTTCAAGGTCGAAGCTTGCCCAGCTGTTTGTATATTTTACTTCCATAGTTACGGACGGGCATACACTCTTTGCGCCAAGGTAGAAAGAAGTATATCCGGAAATAACCTCTGCGTACGGGAATGCACCAACATAACCCATCTTGCAGCTATCTTCTGTGATCGTTCCATCTTCGATCATCTGATTCAGTTTAAGGCCAGCTACTACACCGGACACATAACGAGCTTCATAAATGTTTGTGAAGTAGTTGTGCATATTGGAAAGTCCGCTTGATGCTGCCTGAGTTCCAGTTGCATGACAGAACTGCACATCCGGATATTCTCCTGCTGCTTCAAGGATATAAGTCTCATGTCCGAAGCTGTTTGCAAAGATGATCTGGCAGCCCTGATCTGCAAGGTCTGCTGCTGCATCGTAGCATCCTTCATCTTCGCCGATCAGAGTTTTTTCGATAACCTGTGAATCGTCAAGGCCAAGTGCCTCCTGCATTTCATCAATACCAGCCATATGAGCTGCTGTGTAACCTTCGTTCTCATCACCGATGTAGATTGCGCCAATCTTGAGGTCTTCCTTTGCAATACCCTTGCCACTTTCGCTGTCGTCACTTGCGTATACAGGTGCAGTCATAGTAACTGCCATAGCTGCTGCAAGTCCAATTGCCAATGCTTTTTTCATTCTTCTTTCCTCCATTTTCTGTGCTCTTACTCCTGTTGCGGAACAAAAGAGGCACAACTTTCTCAGTTACGCCTCTTTGCAAGTACTTTTACTATACATGGCGCTTTTTAAATTGTCAATAAATTTGCAAAAAACGTACTATTTATTTGATAACCTAATTTTTTTTGTATATTAATAAGGAAATAATAATTTTCTTGACTTTTTCACGTTAAAGTGTTATACTTTAAAAAGTTAATTTGATTCGAACATGAATCAGTAAAATCAGGAGGATTAAAAATATGAAAAAGCAGATTTTAGCAGGCATTCTGTCTGCAACAATGGTAGTTGGCATGGGTGGTGTCAGCGTATTTGCAGCAGATAAAGCAGATGATAAAACATACAACATCGGTATCTGCCAGCTCGTACAGCACGAAGCACTGGACGCTGCAACACAGGGATTCAAAGATGCGATCACAGAAGAACTTGGCGATAAAGTAACTTTCGATGAGCAGAACGCTCAGGGTGATTCCAATACATGTTCTACAATCATCACCGACTTTGTTTCTAAAAACGTTGATCTGATTCTTGCAAACGCTACACCTGCACTTCAGGCAGCATCAGCAGGAACATCTGATATCCCGATTCTTGGTACAGCTGTTACAGAATACGGTGTAGCACTTGATCTGGATGATTTCGATGGAACTGTTGGCGGAAACATCTCCGGTACATCAGACCTTGCTCCGCTTGAAGATCAGGCTGCAATGCTCAACGAACTGTTCCCGGATGCAAAAAATGTTGGTCTTATCTACTGTTCAGCAGAAGCCAATTCCCAGTATCAGGTTGATACAGTAAAAGCAGCTCTTGAGAAATTAGGTTACACATGTACTTACTATGCATTCTCAGACTCCAACGACCTCTCTTCTGTTGCTACAACAGCAGCTACTGAGAGTGATGTGATCTATGTTCCGACTGATAATACTGTTGCATCTAATACAGAGATCATCAACAACATCTGTCTTCCGGAAAAAGTTCCGGTAATCGCAGGTGAGGAAGGTATCTGCGAAGGATGCGGTGTTGCCACACTTTCCATCAATTACTATGACCTCGGTGTTGCTACCGGTAAAATGGCTCTCAAAGTTCTTGTAGATGGTGAAGATATTTCCAAAATGCCAATTGAATATGCTCCACAGTTCACAAAAGAATACAACCCGGAAATCTGTGAAGAACTCGGTATTGAAGTTCCGGATGATTATGTAGCAATCGGTGCAGACGAAGAAGAAGCTTCTGATGATGATGCAGCAAAAGACGAGACATCTGAAGAGGAAACAACCGAAGAGGCTGAATAATTTTCGAAGATAATCAAACATTACAAATATATACAGGCAGCGGGAAAGGAATTATCCTTTCTCGCTTTCTGTGCTATCAGGAGGAACTGAAAAATGAATATTCTTACTTTAATCAATGCACTTCCAGGCGCTGCTGCGCAGGGTCTGATCTGGGGAATCATGGCAATTGGTGTTTATCTCACCTTCCGTATCCTCGATGTAGCCGACCTTACTGTTGACGGCACCATGTGTACTGGCGGTGCTGTCTGCGTTATGATGCTGATGAGCGGTCACAGTGTGTGGGTTTCTATGCTTGCTGCTACCGGAGCCGGAATGCTTGCCGGTCTCGCTACAGGTATCTTCCACACATTCATGGGAATCCCTGCGATCCTCGCTGGAATCCTGACTCAGCTTGGTCTTTACTCTGCCAACCTTAAGATCATGGGAAAAGCAAACCAGGCAGTAAACGGAAACAAATTTGATCTGCTTGTTTCCCTCCGTAATGTAAAAAATGTTCCATTTTATCAGAATACAATTTTCATCGTTGCAATCTTTATCGTTGTTCTGATTGCAATCCTTTACTGGTTCTTCGGTACAGAACTTGGATGCTCCCTCCGCGCTACCGGATGTAATCCGAATATGTCCCGTGCACAGGGAATCAATACGGATGTATGTAAAGTTCTTGGTCTTATGATCTCCAACGGACTGGTTGCGCTTTCCAGTGCTCTCCTTGCACAGTATCAGGGATTTGCTGATGTCAACATGGGACGTGGTGCTATCGTTATCGGTCTTGCTGCAGTTATCATCGGTGAAGCAATCTTTGGAAAGATCTTCCATAACTTTGCGCTTCGTCTTCTCAGCGTTGCTTTTGGTTCTATCCTCTACTATCTGGTACTCCAGACAGTTATCTGGATGGGTATTGATACAGACCTTCTGAAGATGCTGTCCGCACTTGTAGTTGCAGTCTTCCTTGCTGTTCCATACTGGAAAGCAAAGTATTTTTCTAAACCAGTAAAACGTGGAGGTAACAAATAATGCTAGAACTTAAGAATATATATAAAACCTTTAATCCTGGAACCATTAATGAGAAAGTGGCTCTGAATGGTCTGAACCTTACACTGAACGAGGGAGATTTCGTAACTGTTATCGGTGGTAATGGTGCCGGTAAATCCACGATGCTGAACGCTGTTGCAGGTACCTGGATGGTCGATGAAGGCCAGATCATCATTGACGGAATCGACGTTACCAAATTATCCGAGCACAAAAGAGCAGCTTACCTGGGACGCGTATTCCAGGATCCTATGACAGGAACAGCTGCCACAATGGGAATTGAAGAAAACCTTGCCCTTGCTAAGCGTCGCGGAAAAACACGTTTCCTTAAACCCGGAATCACAAAGAAAGAACGCGAAGAATATAAAGAACTTCTGAAGATTCTTGGCCTTGGACTGGAAGATCGCCTTACTTCCAAAGTCGGACTTCTCTCCGGTGGACAGCGCCAAGCACTTACTCTGCTGATGGCAACCCTCCAGAAACCAAAGCTTCTGCTCCTCGATGAGCATACCGCAGCCCTTGACCCGAAAACAGCAGCCAAGGTCCTTGAGATCACTGAGATGATCGTAAACCGCGATCATCTGACAACAATGATGATCACTCATAACATGCAGGACGCTATTACACACGGAAACCGCCTGATCATGATGATGGAAGGAAAGATCATCCTGGATATTCAGGGGGAAGAAAAGAAGAAGCTTACGGTAAGAAATCTGCTGGATCAGTTTGAGAAAGCCAGCGGACAGGAGTTCTCCAATGATTCTGCTCTGCTGAGCTGAGATGGGGATTGTGTAAAAGATATGGTTCGTTATTTACGAAAACATTAAAGAAGTACTATTGATATTACTATTGATATTACTATTCATATTACTATTCATATTTACGCAACTAATTAAAGATATATGATTTTTCAACGGCTTCATCATCCGGAAGTACTAAGGAATAACCCTCGTGTTAAATGCATTCATAAAAATCACAAACTCGCTGACGCTCAAACAGTGTGATTTTTATGAATAACACACTCGGAACATTCCTAAGAACTTCCAGGATTCTTGCAGATGTTGAATTAATCATATATCTTTTTTAGTTACTGTAAGCTGAATTATATTAATTTATGTTTGAAACAAAAAGTATTCTTATGCTTGTAATAAGACAAGTATCTCAAGTACTTCTATAATTTCTATAAAATTTCTAATAATATTTTCTATAATATTCTTAAATATGCTTTAAATTCAAAACATTATATCTTTACCGCTCTTCTCCCCATCTCGCTCAGCTGCCTCCTTCCCGGAGGGAGCCCGACCACACGCCGCAGAAGGCTATAGCAAAAAGCAGAGAATTGACGGCGTGCTTTGACGGGCGTAATCCTGGTACTTTCCCTACACCGCACTATAAATAGCGCTGTCCAGGCCAAGGGGATTTCCATAAAACAGCCAGTAAAGCAAAAAAGGACTGCAGATACTCGGGATTTGAATAGAAGTAGCAAGAACGCTGAATATGTGCAGGTGCAATGTGGCTTTGATTTCAGAAACATCTGCAAGAGCTGTAGAAAAACTTAGGCGTAAAAAATATGTGTTATACACAAAATTCACACTGTCTGAGCGACAGCGAGTTTGTGAATTTTGCTGTATGGTTTTAACATATTTTTTACGCCTTAGTATTTCTAAGCGATGAAGCCGTTTCTGAAATTAATGCACATTCATCCTGCACACTTCACACTCTTCTCTTCCGCATCCATATACTGAATATCTGCAATCCTTCAACCACTATTCACTCTGTTTTATTTAATCCCCTTCATGGACAAGCTGATTCGCTTCTTCTTCAAATCCACTCCAATCACTCGTACATCTACAACATCCCCAACAGACACTGCCTCCAGTGGATGTTTGATATATCTCTCGGTCATCTCAGAGATATGCACAAGTCCATCCTGATGTACACCGATATCGACAAATGCCCCAAAGTCAATTACATTACGTACGGTTCCTTTTAGGATCATGCCTTCTTTCAGGTCCTTCATATCAAGTACATCTGTTCTCAGTACCGGCTTCGGCATCTCATCACGAGGATCTCGTGCCGGTTTTTCCAGCTCTTTGACAATATCACGAAGTGTCGGTTCACCAACGCCAAGCTCTTCTGCCAGTTTTTTGTAATTCTTAATCTGTCTGGAAATACCACTCAGTTTGCCGGCTGTGATATCTTCTGGTTTGTATCCCAGTTTTTCCAGAACCTTCTGCGCAGCTTCATAGCTTTCCGGATGAACACTTGTCGCATCCAGCGGATTCTTTCCGCCTGTGATACGTGCAAAACCTGCACACTGTTCAAATGCTTTCGGTCCGAGTTTTGCAACTTTGAGAAGCTCACGACGACTTTCAAATCTTCCGTTCTCTTCACGATAAGCCACGATGTTCTTCGCAATCACTTTACTGATACCTGAAATATATTCCAGAAGGGATGCAGATGCTGTATTCAGATCCACCCCAACTTTATTTACGCAATCCTCTACGACTCCACTCAGAGCCTCTCCGAGCTTCTTCTGATTCATATCATGCTGATACTGCCCTACACCAATAGACTGTGGAGTGATCTTGACCAGCTCTGCCAGCGGATCCTGCAGACGTCTTGCGATAGAAGCCGCACTTCTCTGTCCGACATCAAAATTCGGGAATTCCTCAGTCGCCAGTTTACTTGCGGAATATACAGAAGCTCCTGCCTCATTTGTGATCACATACTGTACCTTCTCCGGAATTTCTTTCAGAAGTTCTACAATGATCTGCTCAGATTCTCTGGATGCTGTTCCATTGCCCAGAGAGATCAGAGAAACATTATACTTTTTGATAAGCTTCTTAAGTGTTTCTTTTGCAGCACGGATCTTTGCATCATTTGTCGGTGCTGTCGGATAAATAACAGTTGTATCAAGAACCTTTCCTGTCTCATCTACAACAGCCAGTTTACAGCCTGTACGGAAAGCCGGATCCCATCCAAGAACTACTTTACCAACGATTGGAGGCTGCATCAGAAGCTGCTCCAGATTCTTTCCAAATACATGGATTGCCCCGTCTTCAGCCTTTTCTGTCAGATCACTTCGGATCTCACGCTCAATCGCAGGTGCGATCAGACGTTTGTAACTGTCTTCCACTACTTCGCGAAGAATCGGTTTTGTAATTGGATTTTCTTTTGTAATGACCTGTTTCTGAAGCCATCCCATTGCTTCTTCTTCCGGTGCATTGACTTTAACCGTAAGGATTTTTTCTTTCTCCCCACGATTCAGGGCAAGTACACGATGTCCCGCAAGCTTTTTGATCGGCTCTTCAAATTCATAATACATTTCATAAACAGAAGATTCTTCCGGTTTCTTCGCTGTAGAAGCAACAGAACCTCTGTCCATAGTCAGTTTACGAAGATAAATACGATAATCTGCCTCATCAGAAATGTGCTCTGCAATAATATCTTTGGCTCCATTGATCGCATCTGCTACGCTTTCCACACCTTTGTCTTCTGAGACAAAATCCTGTGCTTCTTCTTCAATCGGCTTGTCTGTCATTTGAAGCATAATAATATTCGCCAGCGGTTCCAGTCCTTTTTCCTTCGCAATGATCGCACGGGTACGACGTTTCGGTCGGAATGGACGATAAAGATCCTCTACTACGACCAGCGTCTGTGCATCAAGGATCTGTTTCTTCAACTCTGCCGTCAGTTTTCCCTGCTCTTCAATACTTCCAAGTACCTGATTCTTTTTTTCTTCCAGATTACGAAGATAGGTCAGTCTTTCATGAAGAGTACGAAGCTGTTCATCATTTAAAGAACCCGTTGCTTCTTTACGGTATCGGGAAATAAACGGGATAGTACAGCCTTCGTCAATTAATTTGACTGCAGCTTCTACCTGCCATTTTTCCACATTAAGTTCTTTGGTTATCACCTGAATAATATCCATTATAGTCTCCTTTTTCATGCATGATAATCATTGTATCTTTTATATTTTGTTTTCTGTTCTATGCTTCTGAATTATAATCATCACCGGTTCGGTCAGATATCTCCTGGATTCCCGTATGCTGCCGGTCAGTTCTCTGCTGATCGAGTTCTCCTGTTACATACATATAAAATGCAGTTTCTGTAAACTGCATATACGGCATCAGCCACAGCAGCCCAATATAAAGAGTAAACAGTGATAAAAACAGCAGTGGGACAAAACTAAGTTCCAACATCAGATACTGCCAGATGTGCCCCTTCATGGCATGTGTACTTGCTTTCAGTGCCTCTATACCGCCCATTTCCGGGTCATCAGCCAGAAAATAGAATGCCAGTGCAAATGGCACTGTAAAGATTACACTCAGTACCATTGCAAGAATCCACGCTCCCAAAAGAAGCTGATACCAGTGAATCATGCTTTCCACAGTATTTCCCGGATTTACCATATAAGTCACATAATAGAATGGAATCTGCACCACTGTATCGATCAACGCCACGACCAGTCCGGCAACCAGCACTCTGTCCGGCTGGTTATGAAACATATACAGCAGATCACTCAGGCTGTAATCCCTGCCTCTGCAGATATTCAGCTGCATATAGCTGTATCCGGTACTGAAGATCATTCCTATCAGAGATACAATAAACACAAAAATTTCGCTTAATACCAATGCAAATACGGAATCTCCCGGAAACAGCTGTACAGCAAAAATATTTCCGATAAAATTAACAGCTACAACGGCCAGCATTGCAGCAATTGCAATCCCCCAGTTTCCTTTCAGATTACTCTTTGCATAGGATTTCCAGTACTTTCTCTGTCCAGTCATTTTTCTCCTATCTGCCTTTTTTCAGGCATCAGACAAAAATTCCACCTTCGCAAAACCGAAGATGGAATTTACATATTTTGAATTTTACTGTTCCTTACTTCTGCAATGATCCCGACATCCTGTATCAGTCTGCAAGATTAAATGCATCATGTACTGCATTCATGGCTCTCACACCATCTTTTTCATTGATAAGAACAGTTACTCGAATCTCAGAAGTTGAGATCATATTAATGTTTACACCCTCATTATAAAGGCTTTCAAACATTTTTGCAGCAACACCAGGGTTGCTCATCATTCCTGCACCAACAATAGAAAGTTTTGCAATATTTCTCTCTGAATGCAGTTCCTGATAGCCAAGTCTGGCTTTATTTTCTTCAAGAGTCGCAATTGCATCATCCAGATCTTTGCCATCTACCGTAAAGGAAATATCCTTTGTACCTGCACGTCCGATAGACTGCAGAATAACATCAACATTAATATGTTTTTTAGCAAGAACATCAAATAATTTAAACGCCATACCCGGTACATCTTTCAGACCGATAACGGCAATCCTTACTGCCTCTGTATCAAGCGCAACACCGCTGATCAGCATTCTTTCCACTGTAACTTCCTCCTTTACGACAGTTCCCTCACTGTTATTCAGACTGGAACGTACCACAAGCGGTACTCCATATTTCTTCGCCATCTCTACAGAACGGTTATGAAGTACTCCTGCCCCAAGCGTTGCAAGATCCAGCATCTCATCATACGTAATTTCTTTCAGCTTACGTGCTTTCGGAACCTTACGTGGATCTGCTGTATAAACTCCATCTACATCTGTATAGATTTCACAGGCATCTGCATGAAGAGCTGCTGCAAGAGCAACTGCAGTCGTGTCAGAACCGCCTCTTCCCAGAGTTGTATAATCATCGTATTTATTGACTCCCTGGAATCCTGTAACAACGACGATCTTATGATTTTCCAGTTCTCTGCGGATACGTTCTGTATCAATTCTTTTGAGGCGGGCATTTCCATGCACACTTGTCGTATGCATAGCTACCTGAAATGCATTCAGTGATACCGCCGGAACTCCCAGTTTGTCAAATGCCATTGCCATCAGAGATACGGACATCTGTTCACCGATCGTAAAGAGCATATCCATCTCTCTTTTTGGCGGTTTATCATTAATATCTTCTGCCATGGAAATCAGTTCATCTGTATATTTACCCATTGCAGACAAAACAACTACCACGTCATTTCCTTTTTTGTATTCTTCAACACATCTGTTAGCGACATTATAAATACGCTCTTTGTTAGCTACAGACGTACCTCCGAATTTCTTTACTATTAACATAGTTTCCTCCCGGAATACGATTTTATCAATCCTTTACACGGATCATTGCGATCACTTCACCATTCAGTTTACTGATCTTTTCTTTATATTCTTTCTGTTTCATGCACTCTGTAATGAATCCGAATTCATCTGGAAGAGAAGCAACTTTTACAATCTGAAGTTTTCCAAAAGCGGCTTCTGCCTGTGCTTCCGTCACACCTTTGACTCTTACGAAAAATCTTCCCTCTGTTTCCTCCATCGGAGTCAGTTTCATCGGCTCATTTGACCAGTTTGTTGCAATATTTTCATGAAGATTCTTCGCTTCATCAACAACATCTGCAACTACTGCACTTGCTGTTGGAAGCTTTCCTGCTCCACTTCCGTAAAACATGGCATCTCCAAGCATGTTTCCATGTACAAAAACTGCATTGAATACATCATTGACACTATACAGCGGACTCTTCTGGTCAACCATGAACGGTGCAACCAGTGCGGTGAATGTGTCCGCGCCCAGTTTTCGGCTGGTTCCGAGAAGTTTAATGGTCATGCCAAGTTCTTCTGCATATACCATATCTTCTGGTGTGATCTTTGTGATTCCTTCTGTATAAACATCTTCATAATTCAAAAACTTTCCATAAGCCAGAGAGGACAGGATTGCGATCTTACGGCATGCATCATAACCTTCTACGTCTGCGGTCGGATCAGCCTCTGCATATCCCTTCTGCTGTGCTTCTTTAAGAACCACATCAAAATCAGAACCTTCTGTTGCCATCTTGTACATCATGTAGTTGGTAGTTCCATTTAAGATTCCTGTGATCTCATCGACTTCATCTGCTGTCAGAGATCCGTTAAGTGCTCGAATGATCGGAATTCCACCACCGCAGCTTGCCTCAAACAGGAAGTTGATGTTCTTTTCTTTTGCAATCTCCATCAGCTCCGGGCCATGCTTTGCAACCAGAGCTTTATTGGAAGTGCAGACACTCTTACCTGATTCCAGTGCTCTCTTTACAAAGGTATATGCCGGTTCAATACCGCCCATAACTTCTACTACAATGTCTACTTCCGGATCGTTGGCAATGATCTCATAATCATGTACCAGAACTTCCTGTACCGGATCTCCCGGAAAATCTCTGAGGTCGAGAACATATTTGATATTGATCTCCTGACCTGCCCGTTTATTAATGCTTTCGTGGTTTGTGTTGATAACCTCCACGACACCACTTCCAACTGTACCGTATCCTAATACCGCAATATTAACCATATCTTCCTCCTGTGTAAAAAAATTTCTATTCTCTTCCAAGGATCTTCAGATAATGAATTCCTTCCCGACTTTCGATTTCTTCAACCATGGCCTCTGCATCTCCCTCTCCCGGAAGAATATCTACACTGAGTGTGAGAGTTGCTATTCCATTGATTGGAATACTCTGATGAATCGTAAGAATATTTCCATGAAAATGTGCAATGGTCTGAAGTACTACAGATAAAAGTCCTGGTTCATCATCCATCTGAATAATGAAGGTAATGGTCTTTCCTCTTGCCTCTTCGTGAAAAGGAAAAATATCATCCTTATATTTATAAAAGGAGCTTCGACTGATTCCGGTCTGTTCTGCTGCATCCTGCACAGTCTGTGCCCTGCCTGAATCAAGTAGGCGCTTTGCCTGTACCACCTTCAACAATACTTCCGGAACTGCCCGCTCCCTGACTACAAAATACTTTTTCTTCTCTGTTATTTTTTCCATTCCAATCTTCCTGTTCCTGTTGAGTCCTTAATCCTTTTACAGTGTATATCCGTCACATTATGGATACTACTTGTAACCAAAATAATACATATCCCTCTTCGGGCATGTCCATATATCAAGGACACGTGTTTCCCTACGAGGGATATGTTATCATACCAGCCCACACTCTGCAAGGATTTTTTGTCGCTCCAAACAGGCTGAAAACTGATTTTGTGTTACTGCTCACCTCGTTCGCAGCACACGCCGGGATTACTGCTGCTCTGCTGGTTTATTTGACAGAGCGATCCATTTCAGATATGCATTAATGAATGGATCAATGTCTCCATCCAGGACGGCATCCACATTACCGGTCTCTTCACTGGTTCTGTGGTCTTTTACCATCGTATATGGCTGCATAACATAGGATCTGATCTGGTTTCCCCAGCCGATATCAGTAACTTCACCACGAATACCGGAAAGCTTTGCCTCTGCTTCCTGCTGTTTCAGAAGATACAGCTTCGCTTTCAGCATCTGCATGGCCTTATCTTTATTCATATGCTGAGAACGTTCATTCTGGCACTGTACCACGATTCCTGTCGGGAAATGTGTGATACGGATCGCAGAAGATGTCTTGTTGATATGCTGTCCGCCGGCACCACTGCTTCGATAGGTATCAATACGGATATCATCATCATTGATCTCAACATCCAGATCTTTTTTAATATCCGGCATAACATCGCAGGACACAAATGAGGTCTGACGTTTACCGGCTGCATTAAACGGTGAAATACGTACCAGACGATGTACACCCTTTTCGGATTTCAGATAACCATAAGCATTTTCACCATTTACCTGGAATGTAACAGACTTGACACCTGCTTCATCTCCATCCAGATAGTCCAGTACTTCCATTGTAAATCCCTTACGGTCTACCCAGCGGCTGTACATACGATAAAGCATTCCACACCAGTCACAGGCTTCTGTTCCGCCGGCTCCGGCATTCAGCTTAATGATCGCATTTTCACTGTCATATTCTCCTGATAATAAAGTTTTGACACGAATACTGTCAAAATTCTTCTGGAATTCATCCAGCATTTCCTGAATCTCCGGAATGATTTCCGGATCATTTTCCTCATAGCCCATCTCGATCATGGTCTCCATATCTTCCATCTGGGTTTCCAGACTGTGATAGATTTCCATATCGTCCTTCATGCTCTTGAGTTCTTTCATCTTCTGCTGGGAAACTTCTGCATTATCCCAGAAGTCCGGCGCTTCCATTTCACGCTCTAATTCTTCAACCCTCTGCTCTTTATTAGCGAGGTCAAAGTGAATCCCTCACTTCCACTAATGGTTCTGTGTATGTTGCAAGAATACTCTTGAACTGATCTAATTCAACCACAGCTTCACCTTCTTTCTATATAATAAATATAAATAATCATATACTGTTATACAATACCATAATTTTGCCTATAATTCAATCTTTTCCAGATCTTCCGGCACATACAGATTACCGCTGAAATATTTCTTTCCCTCTTCTGTATATAATTCTTTACGACGTACAATATTTTTATCCTCTGTGTGATAAAGGATCAGATTCTGCACTCCCAGCTGTTCTGCCAGTTCACTGGCATCTTTTGCCGTTGAATGATGTTTCTCATATGGGTGAAAAACATCTGCCTGATCATAAAGACAGAAAGCTTCATGAAGCAGCCATTTGCTGTTCTCGGCATATTTTTTCTCGCATTCATTATATGGCTCATCACCACAACAGGTAAGCTTTTCTCCATTTCCCATATCCATACAGAAACCATATTGTTTTGCCTTGGTGGACTGAATGTCGAAGAATGTTGTCTTATGTCCCATCAATTCTCTTTCTTCTCCGTCATTTACCACAACCAGATGCAGACGGTCTCCAATAAAGCAGGTCTGTTTTGCCGGATAAAGCATCTCTGCCATTTCTTTGAGAATTCGGATGACTTCCTCGTGTCCATAGATAGTTGCTTCTCCATCATATTGTCCCTGTTTCATATTCTGACAGATCATGCGGATCATCCAGACAACCCCCATGATATGGTCTACATGTTTATGTGTCACAAAGATCTCGCGCATATCTTTCCAATCAAAACCTGCCTGTTTCAGCTGACGAAGCAGTGTATTTCCACCACCACCATCGACAAGAAGATGTTTATCCCCATCCTCCAGAACAAAACATGTGTTATAGCACTCCGTAACCATTGCATTTCCTGTTCCAAGCATTGTTATATTCATCGGAAAGTTCCTCCCTCGTAAGTCTTGATAATATCAATTTATCTTACCATAAGTCAGAAAGAAAGGGAACAGTCGTCCTACACTGTTCCCTTAGAATATATCTCGTAATTATGTTTTATATTTTTTATGAAAAGAAGCTCTCAGCCACACTCATATCCGCCACATATCCGACTGTACCAGTCATATAGATCGTATCATCATCTTTAATATCAATCTGAATCATGCCGCCCGGCTGATTTACATTGACTCTGTTTTCAACAAGTCCAAGTCTGTATGCGGCTACCGCTGCCGCACAGCTTCCAGTTCCGGAGGCTTTGGTATATCCCGAACCTCTCTCCCAGATTTCAATGTCCAGGTTTCCTGTATCGATCTTGCGGCAGATCTGAAGATTCATTTTTTCCGGAAATTCATCAGCATTTTCGACATATGGTCCGAGCTCTTTTGCAAGCTCTGGTGTCACCTGATCCATAAAAATAATGCAGTGCGGATTACCAACGGTCAGACAGGTTGCCTTATATTCTTTATTATGGAAAATAAACGATTCATTGATTACTTCACGAACTTCTCCCGTTACCGGAATTTCTCTTGAAATAAAAGAAGCCTTACCCATTTTTACACGAAATTCAGTAGCACGATTGTTCAGGCATTCCACCTCTATCGGTCCGGAAAGTGTCTGAATACTGAATTTCTGCTCTTTTACATATTCATGATCCATCAGGTATTTTGCAAAAATACGGACACCGTTTCCGCTGATGGCAGCTTCACTTCCATCTGAGTTAAAAATACGAACCCCCATCTTTCCATCAATTTCAATCGGTCCGTAGAGAATACCGTCTGCGCCAAGTCCAAAGCCTCGCTGGCACAGCAGTGCGATTTTCTTGCCCTGAAGTTGTACACGGTTTTTGTTTGGATCCAGCACCAGATAATCATTTCCAAGTCCCTGATATTTTATCATTGTAATACAGTTATCCATAACCATATCCTCTCTTTCCGAATTAAGTAATCGTATTTACATACGTCTTTTGTTCCAGTATATAGTTTTCTTTTTGCTATGTATATAGAATAAAATGCGTGTTATATTGCAAAAAATGCTATAATATAATAAAATGATTATACAAAATCCTAATATATAGCAAACATTCGTTTTCTGAGGAGGTATCTCATGGATTATTCACAGTATAATCTCGAGAAAACCGGATATCTGAAAGAAGATTTTCGACTGTTCCATATCAATGACCAGACAAAGAAAGATTTTTCTTATCATTATCATGATTTTCATAAAATCATTGTTTTTATTTCCGGGAAGGTAACCTATCATATAGAAGGAAAAGCGTATCATCTGAAACCACGGGATATTCTGCTTGTCAGCCAGGGTGCGATCCACAAACCAGAGATTGATCCATCGGTTCCGTATGAGCGCTATATTTTCTGGATTCGTGATGATCTTTCCTGCCAGGAATTGAATACCTGCTTTCAAAAAGCAAACGATCGCAGTTTCAACCTTGTAAGAGCCGATTCTGCCCTGCAGGAACGTCTGAAAGATCTGCTTCCAGAAATAGAGCAGACCTTACAGAACAAACATTTTGGAGATACAGTACTGAGAAATGCGCTGTTTACTCAATTCATGATATATATCAACCGGATTTTTCTTCGTACGAGCAGTTCCCCGGACAAAAAAACATATTCCTCTGACACACAGGTAGAACAGCTCCTGAAATATATCAATCGCAATCTGTCAGAAAATCTCTCAATTGATCAGCTTGCCAATCGATTTTTTTTCAGCAAATATCATATGATGCGAAAATTCAAAAATGAGACCGGTTATACTATCCACAACTATATTACCAGTAAACGGCTCCTCATGGCGCGCTCTCTCATCAGTCAGGGAATGCCCGTTATGAAAGCAGCACAGGCAAGTGGATTTCATGATTATACAACATTTGTCCGGGCATATAAAAAACAGTTCGGTAAAGCACCTTCCTGTGAATAGCTGTCAATATCACTAGAAAAATATACCAAAATCCCGATTTTTATTGCATCCTTTTTATCAATATGATACAATTATAAGGTCGGGTGATGGCGACGAAGGCATTGCGTTTATTTGCAATGCCATTTTTTATACCTGAAACCTGAAAAGGGAGAGAAAGAGAGGGAATCCTAATGAAAGAAAAGAAAAAAATGTCACTGGCCATGCAGATTTTTATCGCACTGGTCCTGGCGATCATTGCCGGTCTGCTGATGCAGAACTATACTGATTTTGCCGAGTCTTATATCAAACCTTTTGGAACAATTTTCCTGAATCTAATCAAGTTTATTGTCGTTCCGATCGTCCTGTTTTCCATCATGTGTGGTATTATTTCAATGAGTGATATCAAAAAAGTCGGGTCTATCGGTCTGAAAACGGTTGTTTTTTATCTGTGCACAACAGCTTTTGCTGTAACGATCGGTCTGGTCGGCGGAAACCTGTTCAGAGGACTGTTTCCTGTAGTTGCAACAACAGACCTGTCTTATGAAGCTGCAGAAGCAACTTCTTTCATGGACACACTGGTAAATATTTTCCCGTCCAACTTCATTTCACCAATGGCAGAAGCCAATATGCTTCAGGTCATCGTAATGGCCCTGATCCTTGGTTTCGCGATCATTCTGGTTGGAGAGAAAAATGTCCGTGTTGTAAACGCATTTAATGATCTGAATGAGATTTTCATGAAATGTATGGAAATGATCCTGAAACTGTCACCGATCGGTGTATTCTGCCTGCTGTGCCCGGTTATCGCAGCCAATGGTCCGGCAATCATCGGTTCTCTGGCAATGGTCCTTCTGGCAGCATATATCTGCTACGTTGTGCATGCTGTTGTTGTATATTCTCTGACAGTCAGAACGCTGGGTGGATTAAGTCCTTTGAAATTCTTTAAAGGCATGCTTCCGGCAATCATGTTTGCTTTCTCCAGTGCTTCTTCTGTAGGAACTCTTCCGATCAACCTGGAATGTACCGAAAAACTTGGTGCCAAACGCGAAATCGCATCTTTCGTACTTCCGCTTGGAGCTACGATCAATATGGACGGTACAGCAATCTATCAGGGTATCTGTGCTATCTTTATCGCATCCTGTTACGGAATCCATCTGACACTTTCTCAGATGCTGACGATCGTACTTACTGCAACACTTGCTTCCATCGGAACCGCCGGTGTACCTGGAGCAGGTATGGTCATGCTGGCTATGGTTCTTACTTCTGTAGGACTTCCGGTAGATGGTATCGCACTTGTTGCCGGTGTTGACCGTATCTTTGATATGGGACGTACCACTGTAAACATCACTGGTGATGCTGCCTGCACAATGGTTGTTTCTAACCTGGAAGCTAAGAAAGAAGCCAGAAAGGCAAAGATAAAATAAATTTTTGTTTGACATATTCTTTCCATTTGTTTACTATAATATCAATAAGAGGGAGTAGTTATCATCCTGCATACAGGATGAAACAATGATCGTCATCACGCCATACGGCCGGTTATTGTTGTAATCAACGAGACTTTTATCAGTCATTTTTTGATGTGATAAAGGTCTCTTTTTTTATTCCATGCCTTTATCACAGGAAAGGAGATCATATGGAATATCTGTTACTGATCATCGGCTTTGTACTATTAATCAAAGGTGCTGATTTTTTTGTGGAGGGAAGTTCTTCGCTTGCCAGGTTTCTCAAGATTCCCAGTGTCATTATAGGTCTTACGATCGTTGCCATGGGAACCAGTGCTCCGGAAGCTTCTGTCAGCATCAACGCTGCACTTGCCGGCAACAACGATATTGCTGTCAGCAATATTATCGGTTCCAACATTTTTAACGGACTTGTTGTTGTAGGTATCTGTGCTTTTATAGCTGGTTTCAAAACAAACCGCGATATTCTGAAACGAGATATGCCGGTTAATATTCTGATCACTGCGATTCTCTGTGTTATGATCGCAGACGGCAGACTCAGCAGACTGGAAGGGATCCTGCTTCTTGCCGGAATGATTTTCTACATTGTAAATATGATTCTCTCTGCTTTAAAAACAAGAAGTAGCTATCCGGACGAAAAGAGCATGCCTTTGTATAAATCTCTTATCTTTATCGCCGGTGGTCTTGTTTCCGTTATCTTCGGTGGTAATCTTGTAGTAAACAATGCAAGCCAGATTGCAGTATCATTTGGTGTAAGCCAGAACTTTATCGGTCTCACCATTGTTGCGATCGGTACCTCCCTGCCAGAGCTTGTGACTTCAATCGTAGCTACACGAAAAGGAGACAGCGGTCTGGCTCTTGGAAATGCAATCGGATCGAATATTTTCAATATTCTTTTTATCCTGGGTATGTCAGCTACGATCTCACCGCTTCATATCCTGTCTGAATCTGTTATTGACTGTGTAATCCTGCTGGTAAGCGGAATCCTGCTGTTTGTTTTTGCATATACCAAAAAGTCTATGAACCGTACAGAAGGAGCTATCTGTGTACTGAGTTATATCGGATATACGGCATATCTGTTTATCAGATGATACATCTTGAAATTTTGAACAAAGATCTTTTATCATGCCGAATATTTGTATATGAACAGTTCTGTAGAATTGCAATTTCTGACGTAAAATGGCATAATAATGGCATACAGAATTTCCTGTATGCCATTTCATTTACATATTAAGGAGGCTCACATTTATGGAATTTCAGAAAGTAATTGAAACACGAAGAACTGTTCGTAAATACAGTGCGGATGAGCGCGTTACCAGAGAGCAGATGGAGGAATTGCTCCGTGCAGCGCAGGAAGCTCCGTCATGGAAAAACTCTCAGACTGGGCGCTATTATTGTGTTCTGTCAGAAGATATGGTAAATAAGATTCGTATGGAATGTCTTCCGGGCGCAGGAAATGCTGGAAAATCTGAGCATGCTGCTCTGATCGTGACTACTTTTGTGCATGACCGTGCTGGTTTCCAGAAGGATGGAACTGCTGATAATGAGCTGGGCAATGGATGGGGATGTTACGATCTTGGTCTGCAGAATGAGAATCTTGTGCTGAAGGCTGTTGATCTTGGTCTTTCTACTTTGATCATGGGGTTGCGTGAAGCTGATAGGCTTCGTGAGATTCTGAATATCCCGGAGAGTGAAACGATCGTAGCTGTTATTGCAGTCGGTAAAGCTGCTGAGGAGCCAATTCACCCACAGCGTAAACCAATCGAAGAAATCGCTAAATTTTTCTAGATAAATAATATGAAATTAACTCCCTGTATGATAACTGAATCATGTAGGGAGTTTTGATATATTTACGCTTCGGTTACATGTGTCGCACCTGCAGACCGCTTATGTCTTCCTATTCTTCCCGCACATCCATTATCTGCCATTCGTGCAAACTCGCTTCGCTCAAACAGTGCACTCGATGGCAGAAATTAGTGCAGTCAGAACAACGGAATCCATGCTGTGTCTGCTGTTACGGCACATGACCAGAAGCTGAATATACAATTCACCCCGGCACGATTCCATTTACATACCAGAGAATTATTTCAAACTCTTTGGCGCGTCGCGCGTTTCCTCCACACGATATAAACAAGAGCACCGTTTCATATATTGAATGAACAGGTTATTTCCGGATGGTTTTAGATTCTGGCAAAATCCACTGCTTACGATGACTCATTCTCGAAGGTACTCCTGAGAGAATGTCTAGTCATAGTTGGCAGTTAGTTCGCCAGATCGTTATCCGGTTACCTGTGAATCAATATATGAATCGGTGCTCTGTCTTATATCTTATCTATATTATGCTTTCATCAATTTACGTCCACAGCACTGTTTGTACTTCTTGCCGCTTCCGCACGGACACGGATCGTTCGGATAAACCTTGTCCTCTTTTCTCTGAACCGGTTTCTTAACAGATGTGTCATCTTTGTTTGTTCCGGTAACTTTCGCTACCTGCTCACGTTCAATCTTCTGTTCAACATGGACATGATACAGCATACGTACCGTATCTTCCTGAATAGAACTGATCATATTGTTGAACATCTCAAAAGCACTCATCTTGTATTCTACTACCGGATCTCTCTGGCCGTATCCTACAAGTCCAATACCCTGACGAAGGATCTCCATATCATCGATATGATCCATCCACTTGCTGTCGATGGATTTCAGAAGAACTACTCGTTCAAGTTCACGCAGCTGCTCTGCTTCAGGGAACTCAGATTCCTTCGTTTCGTAAAGCTTCACGGCTTCCTCTTTGATCAGATGTTTGATTTCATCTTTTCTCTTGCCTTTTACTTTCTCTGTAGTAAGCGGCTCGATCGGAATAATCGGAAGGAGTGTTGTATTAAACTCATTCAGATCCCAGTCAACTGCATCTACATCATCAGAGAAACACATGTCCACTGTACTGTCTACAATATCTGTGATCATCTTGTAGATCGTATCTCGCATGTTCTCACCATCCAGAACCTGGCGACGCTCTTTGTAAATAATCTCACGCTGTTCATTGTTAACCTGGTCATAATCCAGAAGATTTTTACGGATACCGAAGTTATTGAACTCGATTTTCTCCTGTGCTTTCTGAATTGCATTGGAAAGCATTTTATGTTCGATCTGCTCGTTCTCAGCAACACCAAGTGAAGTAAAGATCTTCATCAGTCTCTCAGAACCAAACAGACGCATCAGATCATCTTCCAGAGAGATATAGAAACGGGATTCACCCGGATCTCCCTGACGTCCGGAACGTCCACGCAGCTGGTTATCAATACGTCTGGACTCATGACGTTCTGTACCAATGATCTTCAGACCACCGGCTTCTCTTGCCACATCGTCAAGCTTGATATCCGTACCACGACCTGCCATGTTGGTAGCAATTGTAACAGCTCCTGCCTGTCCGGCCTGTGCAACGATCTCAGCCTCCAGTTCATGGAACTTCGCATTCAGTACGTTATGCGCAATACCTTCACGACGGAGCATCTTGCTGAGAAGTTCGGATGTTTCAATGGTAATCGTACCAACCAGAACCGGCTGCTGTTTCGCATGAGCTTCTTTAACAGCCTCAACAACTGCATTGAATTTTTCTTTTTTTGTCATATATACAGCATCTTCGAGGTCTATACGCTGTACTGGTCTGTTGGTAGGGATCTCTACAACGTCCATTCCGTAGATATCACGGAATTCTTTTTCTTCTGTAAGTGCTGTACCGGTCATACCGCCCTTCTTGTCATATTTATTAAAGAAGTTCTGGAATGTGATCGTCGCAAGCGTTTTACTCTCTCTTTTGACCTTAACATGTTCTTTTGCTTCGATTGCCTGATGAAGTCCGTCAGAATAACGACGTCCCGGCATGATACGTCCGGTAAATTCATCGACGATCAGAATCTCGTCATCTTTTACAACATAATCCTGGTCTTTGTGCATCAGATTATGTGCACGAAGTGCCAGTGTGATGTTATGCTGGATTTCCAGGTTCTCCGGATCTGCCAGGTTTTCAATATTGAAGAATTTCTCAACCTTCTTCACACCCTGTTCAGTAAGATTGACGATCTTATCTTTTTCATTTACTACGAAGTCACCGGTCTCAACAACCTCTTCACCCATGATGGCTGCCATCTTTGTCATCTCATGGCTGGCTTCACCACGTTCCAGCTGCTGTGCAAGGATATCGCATACTTCATAAAGCTTGGTGGACTTACCGCTCTGTCCGGAAATGATAAGAGGTGTACGTGCCTCGTCAATCAGGACGGAGTCGATCTCATCGATGATACAGTAGTGCAGATCTCTCTGTACCAGCTGTTCTTTATAGATGACCATATTGTCACGAAGATAATCAAATCCCAGTTCGTTGTTTGTTACATATGTGATATCGCATCCGTATGCTGCACGACGCTCTTCTGGTTTCATATCATTCAGGACAACACCTACTGTCAGTCCAAGGAACTCATGAACCTTACCCATCCACTCAGCATCTCGTTTTGCCAGGTAGTCGTTGACTGTTACGATATGAACGCCTTTACCCTCCAGTGCATTCAGATATGCCGGAAGTGTAGAAACAAGGGTTTTACCTTCACCGGTCTTCATCTCTGCGATACGGCCCTGATGAAGAATGATACCACCGATGATCTGTACACGGTAATGTTCCATACCAAGAACTCGTTTGGCACCTTCACGTACAACCGCAAAAGCCTCCGGAAGAAGGTCATCCAGTGTCTCACCTTCACTCAGACGCTTCTTGAATTCTCTGGTCTTGTCTCTTAACTGTTCATCTGTTAATTTCTGCATTTCCGGGCGGAGTGATTCTGTTTTCTCCACAAGCGGCATGATACGTTTTACTTCATGCTCACTTCTTGTCCCGAATACTTTTTGGAATAAATTCATAGCCTGCTCCTGTTTCTGTATTTATTGATCGCTTATATACAAAATTATCGTATTTGTCCTATTTAAGAAATCCCTACTATTTTACCACTTTCCACCGGGGAAAACAATGAATATTTCTTAAATAAAGTATGTCCATGACGAATCCCCGTGCATTTGTTTGTTATTTCTAACTTGTGCTTGTCAATCAATCTTCGATATGCTATGATAATCTGCGTATCTGTAAGTTCAAAAGAAACCATAAACTCAACCTTCTACGCATCTTATGAACATACTTTTTTGACTGAGGTATTGAAATTGAAGAAAAAAGAACTGACTTTTATTATTGGCATCGTGGTGTTTGCCCTGCTCCTCTGGGGTGGCATGTATCTCACCCGCCGCGGGAATTACGGAAGTATTCGAATTACCGTAAACGGCGAGGAATACGGCACCTATTCCCTTGGGAAAGATCAGGTGATCAAAATAAACGGCACCAATGTATGCGAAATAAAAAACGGCGAGGTCAAAATGACCGAAGCCGACTGCCCGGACCACCTCTGTATGAAACAGAAAGCAGTTGACAGTACCGGTGGAACGATTGTCTGTCTGCCGAATAAAGTTGTGATTGAAGGCGAAAAAGGAGAATCCCACAATGAAGATTCCCCTGAATTCGATACTGCTGTCTGAAACTTTATCATCATTCCGGGAGAATTCTCCCTGAAAGGAACCTGCCATGAATCAGAAAAAACTTGCCAATCTCGGGCTTTTTGCCGCAGTAGCAATCATCTTTGGCTATGTGGAATCACTGATTCCCTTTTTTGCCGGAATTCCGGGAATGAAACTCGGGCTGGCCAATCTTGCAGTCCTGTTTATCCTTGAAAAATATACCTGGAAAGAAGCCGCCCTTGTTTCTGTCATCCGTATCTTTATCATCGGATTCATGTTCGGAAATCTTTTCAGTATTCTGTACAGTCTGGCCGGTGCAGCTTTAAGCCTCACCGTCATGACGGTTATGAAAAAAAAATCCGACTTCAGCATCCTCGGTATCAGTGTTGCCGGCGGTGTCTCCCATAATATTGGTCAGCTTTTGATTGCCTGTCTGATCACCATGACGTCCGGTCTGATCTACTATGCACCGGCACTGCTGATCTCCGGTGTCATTACCGGATTACTGATTGGAACACTGACTAATGAAGTTTTGAAACGTATCCACTTTTAATTTTTCAAAAAATGCCCGCCACTGATATAATTTTGTTGCTCACCACCTGCAGAGGTGAGAGTCATCTCACATCTGATATAAGTCATTTACTGTAACATAAAAACAACGAAATCGTCCGAAGACAATTTCGTTGTTTTTTTATTCTGCCTCTTTCACTGTATAGGTATTCTTCATCAATTCAAAACGGTCTTTCATCCCGGACGTCAGATACACGTTCTTATCCTCATCTACAAAGACTGCCTCCGCATTATATTTCTCAAGCAATTCTAATGCATCATCCATTCCAAGTACAAAACATGCTGTAGAAAGTCCATCTGCCAGAAGTCCGCTGTCACAGACAACCGTCACAGAGTCCAGACCATTCCACACCGGATATCCTGTCTTCGGATCAAGGATATGATGATATCTCTTACCATCTTCCATAAAATATTTTTCATAGTCACCGGAAGTCGAAAGGAATTCTCCACCTTCCAGTGTGATCGCACCAAGGTAATCGCCTTCGACATCACGCGGATCAGTCACAGCAACTTTCCAGTCAGAACCATCCGGTTTCTCGCCGTAAGCCATAACACTGCTGCCGCCAAGGTTCAGGATCATTCCTGACACATCTTCCTGTGTCTTCAGAAAATCAGAAACTACATCACAGCCAATTCCTTTTCCGGTTGCTCCCAGATCCAGAGTAGCTCCTTTTTCCAGCGTTACCTTATCGCCATCCAGAGATACTTTCTGGTATCCCACATCTTTCAGAAGTTCATCCAGCTCTGACTGCTCCGGGACATGAGGATTTTCTCCTGTAATATCCCAGAGACGAATGATCTTTCCAATCGTTGGATCAAAAGCTCCATTCGAATCCTTCGCAAGCTGAAATATTTTTTCCAAATAGCCGGCAAGCTCATCTGAAACTTCCGTTGTTTCTCCCGATGCTGCATTCAGTTTCGCGATCTGAGAATCCTCATCCGTCCAGGAAAGATACTCTGTCTCAATATCCCGTATCTTCTGACCAATTGCAGTATTCAGGTCATCTCCTGTTGTATACAATGTTTCAGACACAACTGTATCCATTGCAAAATCCGTATTTGTATATTTCTGTACCTCTGTATCCGCCAGTACCGGAACTGCTGTCAATGCTGTGCAGAAAACTCCGCACAGCATGACAGCTGACTTCTTTTTTATCTTCATTCTTTCACCATTTCCCGCTCTTTTACCGGGCCAATCTGAATATTTTTACGTGGGCAGGTCACCTGGCAGGCATGACAGCAGATACATTCCCCTGAAAGCGGTGTATCTCCGTCAATCTCCAGATGTGCAGGGCATCTCTTCCTGCACAGTCCGCATTTTGAAGGGCATTTCTCCCTGTTTCTGTTAAACAGTGCAGACGGAAGAATCGGCATCATTGCAAAAACTGCTCCCATTGGACAAAGGAACTGACAGAAAAATCTTTCCTGTGTACACATTCCGATCAGGATCAGCACCAGCAGGATAATTCCAATCTTATAAGAAGCATTTGGAAGTTTTCTTGCTGTCAGCATGGAAAAGACATCCCACGGGCTCATCCCCTGAAGGGATGCATACCATCCGGTCAGGATGGAAAGCAGAAGAAATGCCAGAAGTATATACTTCACCTTCTGAAGGATTCTGACTGCTTTTTCCGGATATCCATGTCTTCCCTTTTTATGAAATACTTTCTGTCTGATAAAAACAGTCAGTTCATACATGGCATCTCCCAGTGAACCGAATGCACATGCATATCCACAAAAATGTCTGCCAAACAAAATCGTTACCAGCAGTAGAAGTCCTGTTATATCAAGAAATGAGTTCCATGTGATCTGCTGATGCGCCGCGATTGCCTGAAAAACAGATTTTACTCCTGCAAATGCCGTTGAAAAAAGTGCCGGATAAAAGATAAAAAATACAAGCTGTATGGCAGCCCGGATCAACCGAACCTTTCTCTGCCTCTTTTTCATCCGTTTTCCGCCTTTCCAAGAGCATCTACAACTGCATTGATAATACCTGTAGAGCTGAATGTTGCACCTGATACCGTATCCACATCCGTACTCTGCGCGGAAATAATGGAACTGATCACACCTTCTCCCTGCGAAAGATAAGCGGAATCCTCACCCGGTGCACTTGTCACCTGAATATCTGTGATCTCATCATTTGCAAGTGTGACCTGTACAGTGATCGCACCTCCAAATCCCTGTGCAGAACCAGTATACGCACCATCTTTGTATACATTTTCCGAATCATCAGACTCTTCTTCTGTGTCAGTTTCCTCAGCATCCTCTTTTGCAGCATTATCTTTATCTTTTGCGTCACTCTTTGCCTGTGCGATTGCTGCTTCCTGATTCTTCGCAGCCTCCTCCAGTGCAGAGAGCATCTCCGTATTCTGTTTTTCCAGTTTCTCCACGCGTTTTGTGAGCGCAGCGATCTCTTGTGATTCCTGTGCCTGCGTATCTTTTTTCTGCATAGAATTATATCCTACTACAGCGGCAAGAATCAACAGAAGACACAAAATTCTCATAATAAAATTCTGGTATTTCATCTAAAGTTTTCCTTTCAGACTCCTTATGTTTTCAAGTTTTCTTTTTCACTATCGAACATTTACTGTTTTGCCTGGCTGATAGCACTCTGAAATGCCTGAATCAGTCCATTTGAAGAATATGTAGCATCTGTCACTGTATCTATTCCATCGGCAGACTGTTTTCCCATGATCTGATTATAAATGCCATTCCATGCATTTGAAAATTCAGGTTCATCATCTTCTCCATCATATCCGGCTGACACAATATTTCCCCCTGACACATTAATCGTAACAGTTACCTGACCATTGAATCCTTCTCCTGTTCCCGTATAACTTCCATCTTTATACCCGGCTCCGGGTGCTGTTGTTGGCTCTGGTACTGCTGTTGGTTCCGGTGTTGCTGTTGGTTCCGGTGTTTCTGTCGGATTCGGTGTTGCTGTTGGTTCCGGTGTTTCTGTTGGTTCCGGTGTTTCTGTCGGATTCGGAGTTGCAGTTGGTGTCGGTGTCGTATCTGATGTTTTTAAAGCCTGCTCTAAAGCCGATTTTGCTCCATACAGAATTCCCTCGGAAGAATATGTCGCTCCAGATACAGTGTCAATACCATCCGTACTCTGTTTTGCAAGAATTGCCGGCTGTATTACATTCCATGCATTTCTGAAATATCTTGGTGTTTCTCCTTCATTGGTCTGAGATACTTCCGTAATCATTCCATCTTTAATTGTTACACAGATATTTATCTTTCCACCATATCCAATTCCGATACCCGTATATGTGCCGTCATTATATAAAACCTTCGGGGTATCCGGTATAACCGGTGCTGGAGCGGTTGTCGGTGCCGGAGTTGGAGTTACCGTCACTTCTGGTGCCGGTGTCACATTTACCGCAGCCTGTTCCAGGGCTTTCTGTACCGCCTTAAGAATACCATTTGAAGAAAACGTTGCTCCGCTTACGGTGTCCACACCATACACTGCCTGTTTTTCGAGAATCTTTGGCTGAATACTATTCCATGCTTTATTAAAATATTCTTTTGTATCAGTGTTCGTATTTGTGATTGCGGTTATTTTTCCGTCTTTAATCGTAACAGTGACTTTTACCGGACCGTCAAATCCTTCTGCTTCTGCAGTATACATTCCATCTTTATAAGTTACCTCTCCGGACGGTTTTGTAATTTCAACCGGCGTTGTTGTTTTATTTGAAGTATTGATATTCTTCTTGGTCGTCTTTTTCGTTGTCTTTGCAGCTTTTCCTTTTCCGGCCTTTGACAGTGCATTCTGAACTGCCTGGATGATTCCATTTGAGGAATAGGTTGCGCCGCTTACTGCATCGACATTTGGAGTCTGACCGGAGATCATCTTGCTGATCACGCCTTTGGCTGATGCAAAATAGGAGCCTGTTTCACCAGCAGCACTCAGTATTTCTATAGAAGCAATCTTTCCTCCGGAAATCGTTACCTGAACAGTGATCGTTCCACCAAATCCAGTTCCACTTCCCTGATAAATCCCATCTTTATATCCGCCCTTTGGAACAGAAGTTGTAGGTGTCGTGGTCGTTCCCTGCCCCTGCCCGGAAGCTGCTGCTGACTTTTCCGGAAGTGCTTTTGTTTTTCCTGTCGTAATTCCCGCTTTTTTTATTTTGGATTTACTTTTCTTTGTTTTCAGAATGCTGCTGTCTGCCTCATCCGTATCCTTCATTCCTCCGTCATTAAAATATACAGTTGTCAGCAGACTCGTAAGTTCATCTGATTTTATCAGTTCATTCTCAGCTGCCTGAACTGTTTTTGTACTTTTCACTTCACTGTCCTGCTGAAATCCAGCTGCTGCGATCGCAATAATTACAGCAACTGCCGGAAAAAGTTTCATAAGATTCTTTTTGTACATATAATCTACCCCTTAACATACAAAAGAAGGGGCAGTTGTAAACGGCCCCCGTTCTTTTGTATGTGTATTTTATAAAGGAATTATTTTACTGTTACTTTGAATGTCCTTGTAATTCCATTGCATTTAACAGTAATCTTTGCTGTTCCTTTCTTCTTAGCTGTTACAACACCTTTGCTGTTAACTGTTGCAACTTTCTTGTTGCTGGTTTTGTATGTAACTTTAGATACCGGTGCTGCTTTTACTCTAATCGTTGTTTTGTTACCTTTTTTGAGCTTTACAGAAGATTTTACAAGCTTGAAGGAAGGTTTCTTAACTTTAACAGTTAATTTCTTGGTGTATTTACCAACTTTTACAGTAATAACAGCTTTTCCAGCTTTCTTACCTGTGATAACACCCTTACTGTTGACTGTTGCAACTTTCTTATTGCTGGATTTGAAAGTAACTTTTCCAGTTACCTTAGTTTTGGTAACTTTGATTGTAGCTTTCTTTCCGACATAAACCTGTGAAACTTTTGCAGTGATACCAGGCTTAACCACTGGTGTTGGAGTTGCAGTTGGCTTGGTTTCATTTTTACTTGGTGTTACTGTTGGTTTAACATCTGGTGTCACTACCGGCTCTACCGGTTTTTCTTTCTTCACAAGTCCATTGATTGCTGCTGTCAGATGCTCATTAACCTGCTCATCTACTGCAGCCTGGCTGAATGCAACTGTTGTCTTATCCTTAATTGCTGCCTCAATTTCTTCCAGCATTTCCTGTGTTTCAGTAGCTTCATCTTCTACTTTCTTCCAGGATTCCTCTGTATAATCATCCTTATTGAGAGCTTTTACTTTTTCAAGTGCTGCTTTCAGTGCTGTTGTATCAATTGTGGACGGATCTGTTGGAGTCACAATATTGGTAGCTGTTGCATCAAACTCAAATGTATAGTCCTGATATCCCAGTGCATAAACAGTCAATTTCCAGTGACCTGTTCCATCTGTTCCTGCCGGAAGCTGGCATCTTACAGAATGTGTCAGACCAAGCTGAATTCCCATCAATTTATGCATCCAGTTATCAGCAGCAAATTTCGTACCATATGTTGCAAGTACTGTATTACCATTTCCATAATAATCCCATTTAACTGCCTGCATTGCAGCACCAAGACCGCCATAATTACCATTCAGATCCACACGAAGGAATTCTCCATAAGATCCACTTGCTGTTTTAACCTCTGGCTTAATTCCAGTTGCAACTTTGAGATCAGTTCCCTGAATACCGGATTCTGTTCCTGTTTTTCTTGCACTGAAAGAGAAGGTTCCATCTTCATTCTCAGTTGCTGATTTCAGTCCATTTGTGTTTACTGTTACATTTGCAGTCTCGCTGTATGCTTTCAGATTGTTTTCTGAGAAACCACCGACAAGTGTTTCACCATTTTTTACTACCGGATATTTTGCTGCAAAATCTGCATAATCTTCAGCTTTTACCTGTACAGGAACATATTTAATACCTGTTACTGCATAATGATCAAGGCTTTCTTTCGCTCCGCCATTTACCTGAATAGATGCCGGCGCACCAGTCTTTCTGTTTGCCGGAGTCCAGATTGCAACTGTTCCATCTGCAAGAACCGGTTCTGTACTGCTCTTCCAGTAAGATAACTGATATGCATTGCCTTCTGTTGTATAAATTGTAGCCATGCACTGATAGCTTCCTCTGTGAAGGCCATGATTTGTTGTAGCTCTTGTTACTGCATCAAATGCGCCTGTATCAGATTCATTATGAGAATCTTTTTCGTCAGATCCGCTTACGTTTCCTGCTGCGGTCACACTCTCCTGACTCCAGTATTCACCCCAGGTGAGTCCTGCATATACATAACTGTAAAGGCTGTAAGAGAATTCAAGATCATCATATGAACTGGATGTTACTACAAATTTTGTACCTTCTGCCAATTCCAGTTTAGAGGTATCCAATGTTCCATCTTCCTTGACAATCACTGTTGCACCTTTTCCTGAAGCTGCATAGGTTTTATCGCCAACTGTAACAGAAGTAATTGTTTTAATATATGCTTTTAACTGGTCTTCAGTAATTCCGTCAGCTGCTGCGATTTTATGTTCTGTCGCATCATATACAGCCGGTAGATTTGCCTCTTTTGCATAGAAGGAAGCCTGAATCGGAGCATATACATCATTAGCATCACTGATCGTCAATGTATGGGAACCTGCTGCCAGTGCTCCTGTTGTAATCTTACCATCTGCATAAGCAACTTCTGTTTCGTCAACAGTATATTCTGCTAAAAATCCTTCTGGAAGAGTTCCGTCCAGAGTAACCGCTGCTTCTGTATCAGTTGTATGGATATCTGCAACAGTCGCTGTCACACCAGTTTTGGCCAGAACCTTTACGTCTGCAATATCTAATGTATAAATGCCATTACTTGCATAATATGTTACACTGTCAATTGTCTTTCCCATCATAGACTCAAAATGTTCAGAGTTGAGATGGCATCCATGACTTTCTGTTGTATATCCTGTACTCCATGCCAACTCATATCCTTTCCAGATATTTTCCTGATGGCAGAGACCATAGGTTGTTCCGTCTGTTGTATTAATAACTGCACCATACACTGTGTCAATATCTGTATTGATAATGCTGTTGAATTCAGTCTTATCAAACTTCAGCTGGTAGTCACCATAGTTGGATTTTGTTTTGAATTCAGCCTGCACCTGTTTTGTCTTCGGTGCTGCTGATTTACCTTCAATGGCACTGAATGTAAAACTTCCATCTTCACCGACTGTCAGTTCTTTGTAGTAGGATGGTTCCTCAGAAAGAACATAATAGGAATATGAGTCGCTTTCAAAAAGAGCATCTTTTCCTTTGTATTCTGTAGTAGTTTCTTTTCCCTTTATAGCTGTTGTGATACTCACTGAAGCGTTATCTTTAATCTGTTTTTTGTCCTTCAATACTGAAATATCAGATACTTTCACAGGAAAAGTCACACCAGTGATATCGCTTCCATCTGAATTTACGTGATAAGAGCCTTTTGCAAGACTGGATCTTGTCTTCTGTTTTGTTGCAGATGTAAATGCATCAACCTTTACATCATTTTTCTTTAATTCTGCTTTATAAAAATCATCATAAGGAATGTTCATGAGAACATATGCTTCGCCTTCTGTCTGTCCTTCTCCTGTCTCATCAGCACTTTCATCTTCACTGACCTCAGCACTGAAAAGTTCTTCATCAGATGTTTCTTCATCCGCTGTCACGTCCTCTGCTGCTTCTTCAACGTCTACATCTGTATCCTCTGTATCTTCCACAACATCTGTGTCCGCAGCTTCTGCACTTGCTTCTTCAATATCAGCACTTTCCTCTGCTACAGTAACTTCTGTATCAGAAAAATCTGCTGCAAAAGCTGTTGCCGGCATACTTGTCATTGCGACCGCTGCACTTAAAACAACTGGTGCAACTTTTTTCATCAATCTCTGATTTGCCATTTCCTTCCTCCTCTTTATATATACGCTATTGTGTTAGCGTTTTCTAACCATTTATTTTTATACCATAACTCCTTTTTCATGTCCACAAAAATGTTAGCATTTTCTAACCAGAAATTGACTTTTTTTCTCATTAATGTTCTTATTGAAAATCATTTTCAGCAACAAAATAGCACGAAATACACTTGTTATTTTATTTTAACTTTTTCGTAATAAAAAAGCACTATGCAGTTTTTCAACCACACAATGCTTTTTTACTGATTTTTAGAATCTTGTCGGTTCTGATCTACATCTCTTCTTTTAATTTTTCGAAGGCCTCTTTGCTCTCCTGCCATGCTGCAGGTGTTCCTCCGATGATCGAGCATCCCTCATGTAAGGTAATCGGGCTGCCATCGATCTGTGTAATCTTACCTCCGGCTTCCTCCAGGATCACCGATGCTGCCGCATAATCATACGGCTGCAGTTTCAGTTCCAGATAAACGGTGTTACTTCCGGATGCTCCTCTGCAGAGTCCCAGTGCCGCAGAACCACCGCAGCGAATAGAAAGACTGTTCTGGAACATTTCTTTTACCACGCGGAACAGCCAGTCGATTCCTGCTTCATTGTATCTCGCACAGCCAAATTCCACGATTCCCTCTTCCACCGGTTTGTCAGCCATCTGAAGTCTTTTTCCATTCAGATAACTTCCGTGTCCTCTCACTGCCACATACATATCGTCCACATATGGATGATATACAAATCCGGCAATCATCTGCTCGCCATGCGCCAGACCAACCGATATACAACTGTGATGATAATCAAACATAAAGTTCGTAGTTCCATCGATCGGATCTATGTAGAAAGTAAATTCACCCTCTGCATCAGCACCGGCGTTTCCTTCCGTGTCTTCTTCCCCGAAGAAAGCAGCTCCCGGAAGAATCTCACCCAGACCTTTGATCAGAAATCTCTGGATCGCTGTATCATAATCCGTGCAGAAATTTGCAAGTCCCTCTTTTTTGTGGATATTTTCCTCACCCGGTCTCGCCTTCAACATTTTCTGTCCGGCTTCTCTTACCAGTTTCTCGATTGCAGCATATCTTGGTTCCGAACATTCCGGCGCAATCGCCTCTTCCGGAAGGCTTCCCTCTACGACTGTAACAGTTTCCGCAGTGTTTTCCACATCTGCTTCCTTCTGTGCGACATTTTTCCACGGGATAACATCCCAGCCGCCTATTCTCTTCACGCCGAAAACAATTCTTTTTCTGGTTCTCTCAAATCCCCAGTAGATCACTCCACCGAGCATTCCGCCAAGCGTATTAAAGAAAAGATCTGTCAGCTGAAACGTTCCAATTTTCAAAAAAAGCTGGCAGGTTTCAATTCCAAGTGAAAAGCAGAAACTGATCTCAAAACTGTTCAACAATACTTCCTTAATTCTTTTATCCTTTGTGTGATCTTTTTCTTCTCTCGCCCAGAAAAGAAAAATAATAAACGGCATAAACAGTATCAGATTCTCAAAATTCTCCGTATACAGCTGTCCGTTATAATGCAGTCCCCAGATTCCGATCACGTTTTCCAGCGGATTTCCCCAGACGCTCCGACAGAATAACGTACGAAAAAGCAGCATACAGGTATAAAACACAAGGAAAAAGTGTCTGCGAAACCAGCTGCTTTCTTTAAACTGCCAGATCCACGCTCTGGCTACCGGTCCAACCCCCTGCTTCCTTCCCAGCATATAGACACACATGATCAGAACCGCGATAAGCAGCGATGCGCCTGCTGCCTGATAGACTGCTCCAAGAACATCCACCAGCACATTTACAAAATACTTCATATCTTCCCTCTCTCTCCGATCAGTTCATAATAAAAAATATATTGCTGCATAATGCCTCTCATGCCATGATATCTCCTGTTCGGAAAACCTCTGCGATAATGTTCGTTAAGAACCTGCCGGATATGCGTATCGATCGGGAATGCATCCATGTGATGCAATGCAAACAGACAAATGCAGTCTGCTACTTTTTCGCCTACTCCACTGAGCTTCATCAGTTCTTTTCGTGCTCTGCGGTAATACTTCATCTGATACAGTTTTTCCAGTGAAACTTCTCCCTCCAGAATGCTTCGCGTTGTCTCCACGATATATCTGGCACGGTATCCCATTCCAAGCCTCCGCAGTTCTTCTTCTGTCGCCCCGGACAACTGCTGCGGTGTCGGAAAGGAATAATATTCGATATCTCCTGCTTTCAGTTTCTCACCATATCTGACACAAAGCCTCTCGATACAGCTCCGGATTCTGGAAATATTATTCTGCTGCGAGATCAAAAAAGTAATGATCATTTCCCAAAGATCCTGTCGCAGAATACGGATCCCATTTCCGCACTGTACTGCCGCACTCAGATACGTGTCCCTCGGATTCACCTTTTCAATATAGCGTCCATAGTCCGAATCAATATCAAAATACGGTACCCAATAACAGATAAATTCTACATCACTGCAATAAAAATTTACAATGCTTCCTGCCTGAGATATTTTCAGATATTTATCCCCGGCAACCAGTTCATATGTGTTATTTTCTGCCGTCTCGTGCATACGGAAGCACTGTCCCGACCGGCAGATTTCTCTCAGGCTGAAATTATCCAGCTCTACTGTAATCATGTTTTTCTCCGATCCCTTAATTACTGACTTTCGTAATTTTTACATCTGGTGTCTCACTACCCTGTACTCATCCCCATTACGATAATACGGACATTCTTTATATTCTGTACTGATAAAGCGGTAGTATTCATCCTCATCCAGATTCACATCGCAGTAATAGCTTTCACTTTCTTCATCATATACATAATTTGCACAGTAATCACAGCTTGTTGCACTCAAAACAATTTCTCCAACAGATTTATTTTACACCAGATTGTTTTCTGACCGATTCTGTTTATTCCCAAATCTTCCATGGAGCCTGTCCACTCTGCCACAATGTCTCCAGAAGATTCTTTTCACGCAGAGTATCCATACACTGCCAGAATCCTTTGTGGCGATATGCATTCAGCTGTCCCATGCGGGCTGCCTCCACGAGCGGTTCTTTTTCAAATACAGTCTGGTCTCCTTCGATCAGCTCAATAATGGACGGCTCCAGCACCATAAATCCGGCATTGATCCAGCCTCCGTCTTCTTTTTTCTTCTCTTTAAAATTCGTGATCGTTCCATCATTCTGAATATCCAGGATACCAAATCGTCCTCCCGGCTGTGCTGCTGTAATCGTCGCCATTTTACCATGGGAGCGGTGATATTCCAGAAGTTCTCTGATATTTACATCTGCAACTCCGTCACCGTAAGTGAGCATAAACGTATCTCCATCCAGATACTCTTTTACGCGTTTGATACGACCGCCGGTCATAGTATTCAGACCTGTATCAACCAGCGTTACCTTCCATGGTTCCAGCACGTTATTGTGCACGATCATTTTATTTTCCTGTGTAAAATCAAATGTGATATTGCTGTTATGAAGATAGTAATCTGCAAACCACTCCTTGATCACATGCTGCTTATATCCACAGCAGATTACAAATTCATTAAAACCATACGCAGAATACATCTTCATGATGTGCCATAAGATCGGCTTCTCCCCGATCTCGATCATTGGCTTTGGCTTAAGATGACTCTCCTCACTGATCCTTGTCCCAAAACCACCAGCTAAAATAACAACCTTCATAAATACTCTCCAATTCCTGAAACTACATTCCTGCCAATACCCCTATTCTAATACAAACCCTTGCAAAAATAAACCCTAACCTTTTTTCTCCCTGCCCATATAAAAGACTTCCGGATATGAGAAAAGGACCTCTCTCCTGTATCCGGACTCCAGACGCCTGAAGTCTGGATACAGGATGAGAGGTCCCACCCTTATATCCTAAATTTTTATAGCTTACTCTTTATGCTCCTCAGCCCACAGTTTATCTGCAACCGGAGCCCACTCCTCGGCATAATGAACACACTTACTGCAAAGATGTTCTGCTGTCTCCTGAGACTGCAGATCTGTTGAATGTGCACCACTTTCTTTTACGATACGCTGCAGGATCTCTGGATTCTCAAGCATCGGGCATGGACGAAGCATGTTATCGTTAAACGGCTGGTTGTTATGGTAAGCCATGAATAACGGCTGTTTCAGAATCTCAAGGATTGTATTCTCATGAATGTTTCCATTGGAATAATGGATAAATACACAAGGTTCTGCATCACCATTTGCATTGATGTGGAAGTAGTTTCTTCCTCCGGCGATACATCCACCAACAAATTCCCCATCATTCTGGAAGTCCATAGTGAAGATTCCAGGGCCATGTTCCATGTTACGGATCTCTCTTACACGGTTCTTCACATAAACACGCTGTTCCGGATTCAGCAGCAGATCAACAGATGCTGCATTTCCAACCGGCATGTAATGGAAGTACAGAGCATAACGGCAACCCTTATCAACAAGCATCTTAATAAACTCATCACTGGTAACGCTCTTATAGTTGGCACTTGTATAGCAGATTGATGTACCAAATACAAGTCCATGCTCTTTCAGCAGATCCATGGCATGCATAACCTTATTGTACACACCTTCTCCACGACGCATATCGTTAACATCCGGCTCACCCTCAACGCTTAAGGCAAGAAACAGGTTTCCAACTTCCTGCATCTGTTTGCAGAGTGCTTCATCAACCAGTGTTCCATTTGTATATGCAAAGAATACACAGTCATTGTGTTTTCTGCAGAGTTCGATGATGTCTTTCTTTCTTACCATCGGCTCTCCACCTGTCATCATATAGAAATAAACTCCCAGTTCTTTACCCTGTGTAACGATTGAATCCATATCGTCAAAGGACAGGTTCAGCTTGTTTCCGTATTCTGCTGCCCAGCATCCTGTACAATGCAGGTTACATGCACTGGTAGGATCCATCAGAATGATCCACGGGATATTACATTTATGTATTTCTCGCATCTCATGAATTGTTTTTGTTCCATTATAGAAAGCTTCAAATCCAAGATTCATCAGAGTTGTCTTCAGAACATTAGGATGGAGTTCCTGTACCATGGAAGTTATATAACGATTCAGTGTATATTCCGGATTACAGGCAACTTTCCTGAGATAATCCCAGTTCACACCCTTTCCAAAATCTTTTAAATACTTCTCAGCAGTGTCGATAATTTTCTCATAAGCTGTCTCAGGATTCTTATTCACCTGATCAACAGCATAATCCATTACTCCTGCGAAAACCTTCTTAGCTGCTGCATGTTTAATCTTGTTCATTGGTATTTCCTCCATCTCTGGCAATATTTTTTTATCTTTCTACATTATATTCAGATAAACTTTCTATTTTCAATGGACAAAAAATGGTCAGTGGGGAAATTTCCCCACCAACCCATTATTTAAGCAATATTATTACTACGTTTAATCTATATGATATACATAGGAATCTTTTCTTGGTGCAGCCTTCGGTGCCGGACCGTCCGCATAACCCAGAATGCAGTGTCCGATCCCTTCATAATCACCTTCGATTCCAAGGGATTTCAGGATTTCTTTTCCTTCTTCACTTTCAAATTCTTCTTTTGCTCTGTGGATCCAGCAGCTTCCGATTCCCTGCTCTTCTGCTTCCAGCATCAGATTTCCCATAACAAGACTTCCGTCATAGACACATGTTGGTCTGCTCTTATCAGCCAGCACGATCAGAACAACCGGTGCTCCATAAAATGGATCCATATTATCAACGCCCATAATCTTTGCATTCATTGCAGAAAGCTTATCACGAAGTTCTTTGTTCGTTACAGCAATGATGATCGGAGACTGTTTTCCCATTCCTGTTGCCGCATAAGTTCCTGCTTCGATGATCTTCTCCAGCTTATCCTGTGGAATCATATCACTCCTGTATTTACGGATACTTCTTCTGCTTTTGATTTTGTCAAGTACTTCACTCATGATAAATACCTCCCTGTGATCATTTATTTAGTGGGTGTTCTCACCACCCATATTCCTGCCTACATCATATAATCAGGAAACTTTTTCGTCAAGAATTTCCACCTGTCATATATGCAGATCATCCAGATTTTTTAGTGTTTCAAACGGAATCGTTCCTCCAAAAAGATCCAATGCGCTGCCAACGGTAACATCCAAACGATCTTTTCCATGCTTTTTCAGAAGTTTCAGATCTTCCATGCTTCCGACACCTCCCGCATAAGTCACCGGTCGCTGTGTATAGTCAGAAAGCAGGTCCGCCAGTTCTGTTTCAATTCCATTTGCCTTTCCCTCGACATCTACCGCATGCACAAGGAATTCATCACAATGATTTCCCAGTTCTTCCATTACTTCGAGTGTCACCGGTACATTTGTAAATTTCTGCCAACGATCTGTCACAATAAAATACTGATCGTCTTTTTTACGGCAGCTTAAGTCCAGAACCAGATGCTCTTTTCCTGCAATTTCTTCTATTTTTTTTAGATTTTCCCAGGAAAGCTGTCCGTCTTTAAAGACGTAGGAAGTAACAATTACATGACTTGCCCCTGCTTTCAGATAATCTTCCGCATTATCCGGACAGACACCACCGCCGATCTGTAAGCCTCCCGGATAAGCTGCCAGCGCCTTAAGTGCCTGATTTCTGGTCGCCTCGTAATACTCTGAATCTTTTCCGTTCAAAAGGATAACATGTCCGCCCTTTAATCCGGCATTTTTATACAGCTCAGCATAAAAGGCTGCATCCTGACCGGACACAAAATTCTCTCTTGCCTGATCTCCGGCATCTTTGAGGCTTCCGCCTACGATCTGTTTTACTTTTCCATTATGTATGTCAATGCATGGTCGAAATTTCATCTGTATTTTCCTTTCAAAAAGGCCCCGGATTTCCTGAATCCGAAGCCTGTACTATAAATCATCAGGTTTATCTGATGCTATGATAATATGATTTTTCATCTGATGCAAGCACTTTATTGTGCTAAACGAATAAATCAAATCATTGGTTGCTGTGAACGGGGTGAACAGTAACCGTTATCGTGTCTCGGCATCTCCATCAATGACATCTCCGACCGCATCACCGACATCTTCTACTGCGTTGCCAACTCCATCGCCAATATCACGGACACCATCACCAAGATCCTGCGCCACATTTCCATCTTCTGTATTATTGGGCACATTATCATTGTCTGTTCCCTCGGACATGGTATCACCGTTATCGATTGCAGCATCGTCTGCCACACCTTCGTTGTCCGTTACTTTATTATTTGAATTATCCGTATTTTCATTGTCTTTTTTATCATTCACAGCATCTGCATTTTCATTCGTCCCTGTATCGGTCGTGTTTTCTTCTGCAGCTGTTCCTGCCTCATCTGCCGGTGCATTGTTATTTCCGCAGGCAGTAAAGATGCTCAACGTCAGGATCAGGAGGATTCCTGTCAGAATTGTGCGTATTTTTTTCATTCTAATTTCTCCTTTACTATGGATTTAAACTTGTAATGATAATATGTACAATCTGGCAGATTCCTATACAAAATAATGTAAAAAAACAGGCACATATCTTTCGATACATGCCTGCCAGAATTTCAATATTAATACAAAACTACGATCAGCCTTCGATCACATCAGCCATATCGTATTTTCCGGCCGGTTTACCAGCCAGGAATTTAGCCGCTTCAATTGCACCTTTACCGAAGATGGCTTTTGAATAAGCGGTATGCTTAAATTCAATCACTTCGTCTTCGCCGGCAAAGATCACTTCATGCTCACCAACGATCGTACCGCCACGTACTGCAGAAATACCGATTTCTTTTTCATCACGCATCTCACGTTTTTGGCTTCTGTCATACACATAGTGATACTGATTATCCATCGCTTCATTCAGGCTGTCAGCAAGTGCCAGCGCTGTACCGCTCGGAGCATCCAGTTTCAGATGATGATGTTTCTCTACAATCTCCATATCAAATCCAGCTGTTGCAAGAACCTTTGCAGCTTCCTGGATCAGTTTCATCAGAGTGTTGATACCAAGTGACATGTTTGCAGATTTCAGTACCGGAATCTTTTTTGCTGTCTCTTCAACTTTTGCAAGCTGTTCTTCAGACAGACCTGTTGTGCAGAGAACAACCGGAAGGTTACGCTCTGTGCAGTAATCCAGTAATGCATCTGCTGCCTTTGCAGAAGAGAAATCGATCAGGACATCTGCCTCTGTCTGACATTCTTTAATATTGGTAAATACCGGATAAGTAGTATTTCCTTTATCTGTTACATCAATTCCTGCTACGATCTCTGCATTGGCATCTTTTGCAACAAGATCAGAAATCACCTGTCCCATATGTCCGCAGCATCCGTGCATGATAATTTTTACCATAATAGTATTCCTCCGTATCCTATGCCTGTTTTATGCCAGCTTAATTCCGAAATCCTGCAGTGCTTTCTTCAGGGTTTCTTTATTGCTTTCTTCCATTTCACAAAGAGGCATACGAAGAGGTCCTACATTCATACCCATCAGGTTCAGTGCTGTCTTAACCGGAATCGGATTGACTTCACAGAACAGAGCATTGATCAGCGGAATCGCATCGATCTGAATCTTGGCAGCACCTGCAGTGTCACCTTCCATGAATTTCATGACCATATCATGTGTTTCCTTCGGTGCAACATTAGAAAGTACAGAGATAACGCCAAGTCCGCCAAGTGAAAGGATCGGCAGAACCTGATCATCATTTCCGGAATACAGTTCCAGATCAGCACCTGCCAGAGATACTGTCTTTGCGATCTGAGAAAGATCTCCGCTTGCGGCTTTCAGGCCTACGATGTTCTTAACATTTTTAACCAGTGTGGCAACGGTTGCCGGCTGGATGTTACATCCTGTACGACTCGGTACATTATACATAATGATCGGAGTCTCAGGAACTGCATTTGCGATTGCAGTATAGTGAGCGATAAGTCCCTTTTGTGTTGCTTTATTATAATAAGGAGTTACAACCAGTAATGCATCTGCTCCGTAGGATGCAGCTTCCTTTGACATCATGATTGCTGTCTCTGTACAGTTAGAACCTGTTCCTGCGATAACCGGTACACGTTTATTTACTTTATCAATTGCAAATTTAATTGTTTTAAGATGTTCTCCGTGTGTCATTGTAGAAGACTCACCGGTTGTTCCACAGATAATAATGGCATCTGTGCTGTTGGCGATCTGGAATTCCAGCAGTTCTTCCAGTTTATCGTAATTCACCTTTCCATCTTCATACATAGGGGTAACAATTGCGACGCCCGCACCTTTAAAAATTGCCATTTTAACTCCTCCTTTTATTCTTCTGTAATTTATATTATTCGTTGGCATCCAATGGATGAACTTCCTCGGTGTTCAGCGTTGTGATCACATCTACATACGGTCTTAATTCCTCCGGGAAATTCCATCCAGTCATGACAATATGCATAGATTCATCCTTGTGTTTCAGTATATCTGCGATTCCCTCAACTGTTATGATACCACAGTCAAGAAGTCCAAGAATCTCATCAAGAACCAAAAAATCGCATTCCTGAGTAACAACAACTTTACGGGCAAAATTCAGTCCGTTCAGAATGTTGGATTTCTCCTCTGCCTTTTCTTCTTCTGTCAGGTCTTCGTAGCAGCATTCTCTCTTTTCGAAGCGAAAGATCTTAAAATCCAGGTTGTCCACATCCTGCAGGAAATCCAGCGAACGCTGGTCTCTTCCTTTCAGAAACTGGATCACGATCACGCTTTTGCCCTGGGTAGCCACACGGAGACTCTGTCCGATAGCCAGTGCAGTCTTGCCTTTGCCGTTTCCGCAGTATACCTCTGTTAATTCTTTTTCCATAATACTTCCTCTTAATGTTATCTAAGACTCGCTTATCGCATTATTGGTCTTATCTTACCGCAGTTCCGCCAAAAAAGCAATACCGAACTACTTTGCCCCTTCTAATCTATATATTCCAGCTTACTTACAGACACCTCATATGCTGTTCTTCTCTCTGACTGATTCTCACCGATCCGCTTCATATATTCACGGCTCTGAATTCTTCCCCACAGAAGCACATGACCTCCAACAGTAAACGCTGATGCATATCTGGCATTTCTGCCCCAGCAGATACATGGTATGTAATCAGATTTACTGTAAGGACGGTTCACTGCCAGAAGCATATCTGCAATTTCTCTGCCAAGCGGCGTTTTTCGGTAGACCGGCGGCTTACAGATAAATCCATCCAGGAAGATCTGATTGACCGGAAGTGATTCGTCCTGCTCCTCAACAAAATTTACTTCCCTCGCAAAAACAGAAAGAACCAGACGGTTATGTTTTTCTTCATGCCTGTTATAAGACCGGAATTGTCCATGGATCTCAATATACTGCCCCGTATAATCCTGCGTTATATCCAGAAGCCTTTCTGAAACCATGACCGGAATCCTGTCCTCAGAATCACTCAGCCTGCGCACAAGAAGCTCCATGGTATAAAAGCCTTCACCAAATACCTGATGACTGAATGTGAAGCCTGTATCAATTTTCCCCATGATCGATACCTGATTGTTTTCAATGATTTTGTCTGCCATAATGTTGTTCTCCTTCCTCTTTGGGTATTTTGTCTATACTAAGCTATGAATACCCCTGAAGATTTAGAACCAAAAAATTAAAAAAATTTCTGTAACTCCTTGTAATCTGCGAAAAATGTGGTAAACTGGAATATCGTATCACGAAAAAAAGTTTTTACACATTTATATAGAAGAAAAAAGAAAGGATTTCGATTTTTATGAAGACAAAACGCGAAGACGTACGTAACGTTGCCATCATCGCCCATGTCGATCACGGCAAAACTACCCTGGTGGATCAGCTCCTTAAACAAAGCGGTGTATTCCGTGAAAACCAGGAAGTTCAGGAACGTGTCATGGACTCCAACGACATTGAACGTGAGCGTGGAATTACTATTTTATCCAAAAACACTGCTGTACATTACAAGGGAGTAAAGATCAATATCATTGATACCCCTGGCCATGCAGACTTCGGTGGTGAAGTAGAACGTGTTCTTAAGATGGTAGACGGCGTTATTCTTCTGGTAGATGCCTTTGAAGGTGCTATGCCACAGACTAAATTCGTTCTCCGTAAAGCTCTGGAACTGGACCTTCATGTCATCGTCTGCATCAACAAGATCGACCGTCCGGAAGCCCGTCCGGAAGAAGTTATTGATGAAGTTCTGGAACTTCTCATGGACCTTGAAGCATCCGATGAGCAGCTTGACTGCCCGTTCCTGTATGCATCCGCAAAAGCAGGACATGCGGTTCTTGACCTTGCAGACACACCGGAAAACATGGCTCCGCTGTTTGAAACCATCCTGAAATATATCCCGGCACCGGAAGGTGATCCGGACGCAGACACACAGGTACTGATCAGTACCATCGATTACAACGAATATGTTGGACGTATCGGTGTCGGCAAAGTTGAAAATGGAAAAATTGCAGTAAACCAGGAGCTGACACTTCTGAACCACCACGACCTTGACAAACGTAAAAAAGTTAAGATCAGCAAGCTTTATGAATTTGATGGTCTGAACAAGGTCGAAGTAAAAGAAGCATCTATCGGATCTATCGTAGCGATCTCCGGTATCGAAGATATCCATATCGGTGATACCCTCTGCGGCGGTGACAACCCGGAAGCAATTCCTTTCCAGAAGATTTCCGAGCCAACTCTTTCCATGAACTTCATGGTAAATGACAGCCCGCTCGCCGGACAGGAAGGTAAATACATCACTTCCCGTCATCTTCGTGACCGTCTGTACCGTGAGCTGAACACCGATGTCAGCCTTCGTGTAGAAGATACTGACTCTACAGAGTGCTTCAAAGTTTCCGGACGTGGTGAACTTCATCTCTCCGTACTGATTGAGAACATGCGCCGTGAAGGTTATGAATTCGCAGTAAGTAAACCGGAAGTTCTGTATCACACGGACGAACGTGGTAAGAAACTTGAGCCAATGGAAATCGCTTACGTAGATGTTCCGGAAGAATTCTCCGGTACTGTTATCCAGAAATTGAGCGAGCGTAAAGGTGAACTTCAGGGAATGAGCACAGCAAGTGACGGATCTGTTCGTCTGGAATTCCACATTCCATCTCGTGGACTGATCGGATTCCGTGGTGAATTTCTGACTTCCACCAAGGGTACCGGTATCCTGAATACTACTTTCGACGGATATGCACCATATAAAGGAGATTTCCAGTATCGTAAACAGGGATCCCTGATTGCCTTTGAATCCGGTGAAGCAGTTGCATATGGTCTGTTCTCAGCGCAGGATCGTGGAACACTCTTCGTTGGTCCTGGCGAAAAAGTATACAGTGGTATGGTCATCGGACAGAATGGTAAAGCCGAAGACATTGAGCTGAATGTCTGCAAGACAAAACATCTGACCAATACACGTTCTTCTTCCGCGGATGAAGCTCTGAAACTGACACCGCCAAGAGTTCTCAGCCTGGAGCAGGCAATCGAATTCATCGATCAGGACGAACTTCTGGAAGTAACACCAGAAAGCCTTCGTATCCGTAAGAGAATTCTGGATCCTAGAGAAAGAAAACGTGCAGCATTTCGTAAGCAGTGATAAAAACATTAATATAAACACCTTAAGGTGTTTTACACAAAATAAGTCCCATGAGTCAAAACTCATGGGACTTATTTTTATACTCAATATGCTATTTGTTATTTACATTCTTATCAATGTACTCATTGATTTTTGCATTAATTTTTTTGCTGAACGTATCCTTTTGAGTTGTCTCTGTTTCTTCAGGCTCTTCATGAAATTTTTCATTATATTCCTGCATCATCTCTTCATGTCGGTTTCTTTTCAGTCCTCTTGCTGTCAGTTTACGGATAATATCATAGATAACCCCAAACAATGGTACTGCGATCACCATACCAACCAGTCCCCACAGACCTCCAAATAACAGAATGGAAAATAATACCCAGAAACTGGAAACTCCGGTTGTATTACCAAGGATCTTCGGTCCGATGATATTTCCGTCCACCTGCTGAAGTATCACGATAAAAATCAGGAAGTATAAAGCATCCCACGGATTACTTCCCAGAAGCAGTAATAATGCACATGGAATTGCTCCGATAAATGGTCCGAAAAACGGAATGATATTCGTCACACCAATCACAACACTGATAAATGCAGCGGATTCGAATCCCAATAAAGTGGTTCCCGCAAAGCAGATCAGACCGATAATTGCAGAATCGATAATCTTACCAACAAAGAAACCGTTAAACATTTTGTCTGTATAATGAACTTCTTCTTCAATGATCTTCGCCCATTTATTCGGAAAGATACCATACAGAAGAAGCTTTGCCTGTGCTCCAAACAGTTTACGGCTTGCAAGAAGATATACTGCGATCAAAAATCCAAGAAACATATTTTTGAATACGCTTAAAACCTCGATCAACTGTACTGTAATATTATTGACAATTCCCTGAATCGTTGTCATCATACTGGAATTTGCTTTCAGAACATCATTCAGACCATTCTCCACCTGTGATGAAAAATGATTAAAATATGTCTGTAATTCCGGCTGATCCTTGAGCAGCTGATCAATCATGCGGTTACAATAGGCAAGTCTGGCCGGAAGTATCTTAATGATCTTCACTGTGCTGTCCCATACCTGCGGAAGAATCAGCAGAATCAGCAGAACTACAATCGTGACTGCACAAATAACTGCAATTGCAATAGATAGAAATTTCAAACCTTTCTTCTGCTTTTCTGTTGCCTTGGGAAACCATTTCAGGAAACGCTCATCCATCCGGTTACAGATCGGTGCCAGCAGATAGGCAATCAACGCACCATACAGGAAAGGTTTCAGAATATTAAATACCAACTGAATACCTGCTGCAATATTCTTGCTCTGATTCAGAATATACATGATGGCAAATCCAAATGCCAGAACTGCCGCTCCTGTAATACCAAGTTTTACATATTTTGTGTTTTCATTTTGTTTCAATAATCATGCCCCCTGAAGCATCAGCTTCTTTTCCTTATATATCTCCTATATAAGCTCTCTGTTTATGTTAACATTGTCATTAGTGCTTATTGTAACATCCATATCCCCCGGCTTGCAATACACAGATTCTGAATTTTATCTAAATTTCTCTTACAATAGTATGACCAATAAAGCAATTGCCCCGGTATTACATTCCTGTAATTCCGGGGCAATCACTGCTTATAATATTTTTATGGAAGAAAACACACCAATCTAAAATTTATTATTTACCATAGTATGCTTTCAGGTAGATTTCTTTCAGTTCTGCAATAAGTGGATATCTCGGGTTTGCACCGGTACACTGGTCATTAAATGCCTGTTCACTCATCTCATCCAGAGTCTCAAGGAAGTATTTCTCATCTACACCATAATCTTTGATCGTAGGTTTGATCTCAATAATCTTCTTGAGTTCTTCCAGTTTATCCAGAAGTTTCTCAAATACTTCTTTGTCATCTTTTCCTGTCAGTCCTACAAAACGTCCGATCTCTGCATAACGTGCCAGTGTCTTTGGATACTGATACTGCGGGAAAGTACCCATCTTGGTCGGAACTTCATCAGCATTGTAACGCATAACATCTGTCAGAACCAGAGCATTTGCGATACCGTGCGGGATGTGATGGAAAGCACCCAGTTTGTGAGCCAGGGAGTGGTTTACTCCAAGGAATGCATTTGCAAATGCCATACCGGCCATGCAGGATGCATTTGCCATATGATCTCTTGCTTCTACATCATTTCCATCTCTGTATGCTCTTGGCAGATAATCAAATACAAGTTTGATCGCACGGAGAGCAAGTCCGTCTGTGTAGTCAGAAGCCATCATAGAAACATATGCTTCGATCGCATGTGTCATAACATCGATACCAGAAGCACTTGTCAGTCCTTTTGGTGCACTCATCATGTTGTCGGTATCCACGATTGCCATATCCGGCATCAGTTCATAGTCAGCCAGTGGCCATTTAATTCCTGTTTCTTTGTCTGTAATGATGGCAAACGGTGTTACCTCAGATCCTGTACCGGAAGATGTAGGTACAGCGATAAAGTAAGCTTTTTTACCCATTTTCGGGAATGTGTAGATTCTCTTACGGATATCCATGAAATCCATTGCCATGTCATCGAAGTCTGCATCTGGATTTTCATAAAGAACCCACATGATCTTACCGGCATCCATTGCAGATCCGCCGCCCATTGCAATGATGCAGTCCGGCTCAAATGCACGCATTGCTGCTGCACCTGCTTTTGCAGAAGCCAGAGACGGATCAGGTTCTACATCAGAGAAGCATGTATGAACAATTCCCATCTCATCCAGTTTATCTTCAATTTTCTTTGTATATCCATTCTTGTACAGGAAGGAGTCTGTTACGATGAAGCAGCGTTTCTTGCCCATCACATTTTTCAGCTCATCCAGAGCAACCGGCAGGCAGCCTTTTTTGAAGTAAACTTTTTCCGGGGTTCTCATCCAGAGCATGTTCTCTCTCCTCTCAGCAACAGTCTTGATATTGATCAGATGTTTCACACCAACGTTTTCAGATACAGAGTTTCCACCCCAGGAACCACAGCCAAGTGTCAGAGATGGTACGAGTTTGAAGTTGTAAAGATCTCCGATACCACCCTGAGAAGATGGAGTATTGATCAGGATTCGGCAGGTCTTCATTGCTGCTGCATGTTTTGCCATTTTTTCTTTCTCATTCACATTGATATACAGAGAAGAGGTATGTCCATATCCACCGTCAGCTACAAGCTGTTCTGCTTTTGCGATCGCTTCGTCGAATGTTTTTGCCTTGTACATGGCAAGTACCGGAGAAAGTTTCTCGTGTGCAAACTCTTCACTGATATCTACAGATTCTACTTCACCGATCAGGATCTTGGTTTCTGCCGGAACTGTAACGCCTGCCATCTCTGCAATCGTAGCAGCTTTCTGTCCAACGATCTTGGCATTCAGTGCACCATTGATCAGGATTGTTTTTCTTACTTTTTCAATCTCATCTTTCTTCAGGAAGTAGCATCCTCTGTACTGAAATTCTTCTTTAACTGCTTTATATACACCTTCGAGAACTGTTACGGACTGTTCGGATGCACAGATCATACCATTATCAAATGTTTTGGAGTGAATGATAGAGTTTACTGCCAGACGAACATCTGCAGTGTCATCAATGATAACCGGTGTGTTTCCGGCGCCAACTCCAAGTGCCGGTTTTCCGGAAGAATATGCCGCTTTAACCATTCCAGGACCACCTGTTGCAAGAATGATGTCAGCTTCTTTCATTACAAGATTTGTAAGTTCAAGGCTCGGTACATCGATCCATCCGATGATGCCTTCCGGAGCACCTGCTTTTACGGCAGCTTCCAGAACAACTCTTGCAGCTTCAATCGTACTTCCTTTTGCACGAGGATGTGGGCTGATGATGATCGCATTTCTGGTTTTTAACGCGATCAGCGTTTTAAAGATTGCTGTGGAAGTCGGATTTGTAGTTGGAATAACTGCCGCGATCAGACCGATCGGCTCCGCAATCTTCTTGATTCCATAAACCGGATCTTCTTCAAGAACACCACAGGTTTTGGTGTTTTTATACGCATTGTAGATATATTCTGCTGCATAATGATTTTTGATGACCTTATCTTCAACGATACCCATTCCAGTTTCTTCAACAGCAGCTTTTGCAAGCGGGATACGTGCTTTATCAGCTGCAGTTGCAGCAGCTTTGAAGATTTTATCTACCTGCTCCTGTGTATAAGTGGCGAAAAGTTTCTGTGCTTCTTTCATCGCAGCGATCTTTGCTTCCAGTGCTTCCGGAGTATCAATGATTGCCGGGATGTGGGTTTCTTTCTTTGCCATTTGTGAATCCTCCTGTTTTTCTGTTATGATATGAGCCTTATTCTTTAGTCCGATAAACAATTCCGTCAATTTATTAACGTTAATTATTTATCAATGATTGATATGCGCTTATTATACGGGTTCGTTAATCATTTGTCAATCTGTATTTTGTTAAAATTTCAAACAAATTGTTTCTTACATTTTCGCCATTAATCAGCATTTTATACAATCCGTATTTTCATCATTCCTCTTAATTCCCAGGCAAAAAATTTGATATACACCTGTTTTCAAAGTCTGTTTCCTCGATTTCATGCTCATAAGATTGTGATTTTCATAACAAAATTTTCTATTTTTTCCTGTCATATTTCTCCACCCCTTTTCATAGATTAAATGATGGGAAACAGAAATCCAAATCAAGATTCCCGCACACGGGTTGCATTCCAGCTAACGCTGGCAACGCGACTGTTTAACTTTGATTTAACGCAAATCACGTACAGATTTATTACTGGAGGAGTATTCTAATGGGAACGGGAAATGCATTACGGGCAACAGAAACATTTACACTGATACAATTAGAGGAAGAAAGACAGAAATTGAAAAAGAAAGAACTTCTTAAGAGCATGCTGACCGACAGTGAATTTAGCATTAAAGGACAATGTGCCATCAATCTTATGATGACCAAACTCGACATCATCAACACATTTCTGCTGATGAAATATAAACGAAATTTTATTCAGATGAAAACCTGGAGACTCAAAAGCTATGACAGTGTCTGCAAAAAAATGCAGAAAAAAGGACTGGACCTGAATTTTGATCTGGCACTGGAAAAGATCAATGACCTGATCGGCGTTCGTGCTGTATGTGCTTATGTAGATGATATTTACAAAGTGGCTGACCTGATCGAAAAACAACAGGATATCCATATCCTGAAAATCAAAGATTATGTACAGCAGCCAAAGAAATCCGGCTATCAAAGCCTTCATCTGATTCTGGAAATTGCAATTCCATTCCAGAAAGAAAACCAGTGGATCAAACTAGAATTGCAGCTTCGAACTGCTGCCATGGATTACTGGGCCAACCTCGACCATCAATTGCGTTACAAACGCGGACAAAAGCAGGCAGCAGTGATCAATGAAGAATTACAGCAGTGTGCTTCTGTGATCACACAGCTCGATCAGAAAATGCTGGATATCCGTAAAAAAATTGACAAGATCTGACCAGCGCACCACCGGTGCTTCCTCGATATGCACTGCAAAAGACGCAGGGGCATGACCAAAAAAGTCAGCTCCTGCGTCTTTTTTATCTGTTTTTACTCTTATAAATTTCTATTATACATTTTACAAATTCGTGTACTGTACATTCCGGCTTCCTACAGCCCATACTCTGCTGCCAGCTTCTCAAATTCAGGCAGAGAATTCTGAATCGTCTCGTAAGATACACAATATGCCAATCTTACATATCCAGGGCAGGCAAAGGAGCTTCCCGGAACCATCAGGATATTGTATTTCTTACCGGACTCGCAGAACTGCTTCTCATCTGCAACCGGAGATTTCACAAACAGATAAAATGCGCCCTGTGGTTTGATACATTCAAATCCACATTCTTTAAGGCCATTGTAAAGTGCCAGACGGTTTCTGTCATAAGCAGCCACATCCACTTCTGCATCTACACATTTCTGGATAACTTTCTGCATAAGGGATGGTGCATTAACACTTCCAAGTACACGGTTTGCAATTGCTGCTGCTGTGATGACTGTTGCGCTGTCTTCCAGTTCATCCGGGATGACCAGATATCCAATACGCTCTCCCGGCAGAGACAGAGATTTGCTGTAGGAATATCCTACAACCGTATTCTTATAATATTTCGTCAGATATGGAACTTCTACGCCATCATAAGCCAGTTCTCTGTACGGTTCATCCGAAATCAGATAGATCACAGAACCAAACTCCTGCTGTTTTTTCTCGAGGATCGCAACAAGTTCTTTGATCGTCTCCTCAGAATAAACAACACCGGTCGGGTTATGTGGCGTATTTACGATCACTGCACGGGTATTGGCTGTAATCTTCTCTTCCAGTTCTTTCAGATTTGGCTGGAAAGTCTCTGTATTAGGAGAGATTTCCACAAGCTTACCGTCATAGTTACGTACATATGCACCGTATTCCAGAAAGTATGGTGCAAAAACGATCACTTCCTCGCCCGGATTCAGTATCGTCTTGAGGATGACATTCAGACCGCTGGCAGCACCAACTGTCATGATCAGATTATGTGCAGAAAAAGCTGTCCCGAAACGGCGGTTCAGAGACTGCGCGATCGTTTCTCTGACATCCTCAAAGCCTGCGTTGCTCATATATCCGTGGAGAACAGTCGGTTCTTCGTTGTTTACGAGATCTATGATTGCTTCGCGTACACAGTCCGGTGCCGGAACGCTTGGATTACCAAGGCTGAAGTCATAGACTTTGTCCGCACCATACTTTGCCCGGAGACGATTTCCTTCTTCGAACATCATACGAATTGCTGAATTGTTCTGTACAAAAGGTTTCATTTTTTCTGCTATCATAATTTATGCCTCCTCTTATTTCTTACTTCTTGTTTTTCTTACTATGTCCGAATACGATCCATCCTACCAATATCAGCATTGCGATGCCCACGATCATCCATGGAATCAGATAAGTATTTCCTTTCGGCTGGAACATATCATAATAACCTTTCAGATAAATAATCGCTACAACGACCGGAATTACCCACAACATGTAATTTCTGATACATGTCGGGAATTTTATTCCTTTTCCAGTATTGGCTTCCTTAATGAAGTTGTCCCATCCCCACCCATTCTTAGATGCACAGAAGATTACAAAGATTACTGAACCAAGTGGCAGGATGTTATTTGAAATAATAAAATCTTCCAGATCCATGATATTTGTTCCTTCACCGAGGATCTGAACTCCGGACCACGGTCCGAAGCCAAGAATTGCCGGCATGGAAAGAATAATGAGCAAAACGATATTAAATAAAACTGCTTTATTACGTTTCCATCCCCACAGATCCATTGCGAAGGACAGAATGTTCTCAAATACTGCAATAACCGTAGACAGTGCCGCAAAGGACATAAACAGGAAAAACAGAGCTCCCCAGAGTCTTCCACCTGCCATCTGGTTGAATACGTTTGGCAGAGTGATGAATACAAGTCCCGGTCCCGCACCAGGCTCTACGTTAAATGCAAAACATGCCGGAATGATGATAAGACCAGCCATCAGTGCTACAAATGTATCCAGGATCAGGATATTAATACTTTCTCCTGCAAGGGTACATTCCTTTCCCATATAGCTTCCGAAGATCTCCATCGCACCGATACCGATACTCAAAGTAAAGAATGCCTGTGACAGCGCACCAAAGATCACGTTTCCAAGACCTGCCGCACGGATATTGTCGAGGTTTGGTACAAGGTAAAATTTAACACCTTCCATCGCTCCGTCCAGCGTTACAGAATGAACAGCCAGCACCACAATCAGTGCCAAAAGGCAGATCATCATGACTTTTGTGATACGCTCGATTCCATTCTGAAGTCCCAGTGAACATACGCCAAATGCCAGAAGAACAGCTACGATCATCCAACCGGTCATTGTTCCGGTAGATGTCATCAGGTTTGAGAAAAAGCCACTCACTTCATCAGAAGAAGCTCCGCTCAGTTTCCCAGTCGCCATAACATAACAATAGTACATCATCCATCCTGCTACCATGGTATAAAACATCATCAGCATATAATTACCGATCATTCCCATATAGCTGTACTTATGGAAATTGGAACCCTCCGGCTCCAGTTTGTGAAATGCTCTTGCCGTGCTCAGTCTGCTGCTTCGTCCTACTGCAAATTCACTTACAAGAATCGGCAGGCCAAGCAGAACGAGAAAGACAAGATAGATCAGGATAAAAGCAGCTCCGCCATATTTACCTGTCATGTATGGGAATTTCCATACGTTTCCAAGACCTACTGCGCACCCTGCAGAAACCAGGATGAATCCAAGTCTTGAGCCAAATGTTTCTCTTTCTTTCAAAAAAATTTCCTCCATTCTAAATCCGATTCATTATATTTTCGTCAAATCTTATCTATTATAACACAAGGACAGTTCGATGTGAACTGTCCTTGCCGGAGTTGAAAACTATTTATGACACCCTTTTGCCATTATCATATATTATTTGGAATAAAGATAATTACTGTTGGTCTCATCGCTGATATTTGATGCATCGATCCATTTAGGCTCAAGAAGAACATTCTTTTCTACTTCCGCAGCCTTCTGAACATCCGTGGACATTGCCTGTGCAGCCGCAATGATCGTCTGATATCCTATAGCATATGGATCCTGTGATACTGTTCCAAGTTCCTGTCCATCTGCAATCGCTTTCTGCTGAACAGTCGTTGCATCAACTCCAACCATAACCGGAGCCTTCTCTCCCTTATCAAGACCAAGATACAGATCTGAAACATCTTCGTTTGTGCAGAACACTCCGCTCAGATCCGGATATCTGTTAAGTACATCTGCCATTGCAGTTTCCATATCATCTACTTTATCTGTATACAATTCACTTACGATCGTAATATCCGGATACTCCGTAAGGGTTTCTTTGAATCCCTCCACTCGTTTCTGGGAACTTTCTGTCTTTTCCTGGGCAGAAAATACTGCAATCTTACCGGACCCGCCAATAGCGTCTGCCAGTTTTTCTGCGGCAAGCTTTCCTACATATGTATTATCGGTTCCGCGAAATGCTGCCACAAGTTCATCCTCATTAACATTAGAATCGAATACTACGACCGGAATTCCGTTTTCACTTGCTGCTTCAAGCTGTGCCTGACAGGATTCAATGTCACTTGCAGACATACAAAGAACCGTTGGATTCTCCGCAATTACCGCATCAAGCGTATTGATCTGTGTTTCTACATCCTGTTCATCGGAAGGTCCTTCAAATGTCATAGTGACTGCATCATCGGAAGAAAAATCATATGCTGTATTGATATCCTTCACAGCATCTTCCATGCCCCGGTGAACAAGTTCCCAGTATTCTCCATTTGTAGCCTTGCTTACAACAGCAATCCTGCTCCCTGTCCCAATTGTGATGGAAGTATCTATCTTGGATGCACTGTCCTCTTCCTCACCTGTTACTTCTTCTGATTCATTTTGAGCTTTCTCGTTATCCGGCAGTTCATCTTCTGCCTGCACATCCGCAACAAAATTACCAAAGCCATCCATTATACCGGCTTCTCCTGCCACTGCAGCCACACCTGCAAGAAGAAGCACCACAACAGCTGCTTTTTTCATCGTATTTTCCTCTTTTCTGAATATATTTTTATACAAATGCGCTCTGTTACCGTTATCTTTCTACATTATACACATTTTCTTTTTTGCGTCTATAGATTTCATAGTTTTTTCATCTTTTAGAGGAAAATACGGCAATTTTACCAGTTTTAAAATCACGGATTTGGGAAACCTGCAAAAGAATCTCCCTTCGGTGTAACCGTAAATTCCATCTTTTTCCCACTGATCGGGTGACGGAATACCAGATGGCAGGAGCATAATCCCAACGGTAAGTGTGAAGTATCTCCTGGATTATACTTGCGATCACCAAGAAGCGGCATTCCCGCATGTGCCATCTGTACACGGATCTGATGATGACGACCGGTTTCCAAATGAATTTTTATAAGGATTCTTTTTCCGCTCTCTGTCCTCTCATCTGAAATTTGATGTATAACCTCATAATCTAAAACTGCTTTTTTAGCTCCGCTCGTCTTTGATGTTACTACTTCAGAAGTATTGGTTCTTCCATTTTTTATCAGATAATCTTCCAGTCGTCCCTGGCGTTTCTCCGACATCCTGTCTGTCACTGCCAGATATTCTTTGACAATATTTCCCGTTGTAATCTGCCTCGTCAGACCAGCTGCTGCTTTTTTATTCTTTGCAAATACCAGAACCCCTTCAACCGGTTGATCCAGTCTGTGCACAACTCCCAGATAAGGAACTGTTTCCGTATTTTTTAAAGCCAGATAATTCTTTAAAGAACTTTCCATATCTGCTGCTCCAATTCGTGCATTTTGAACTGCAATACCCGCAGCTTTATGGCATACCAGAATGTCTTTATCCTCAAATATGATCATATCTTCTATACTATTCTTATTATTCCACATAAAAAAAGCTCTCCCTTTTATGCTTTCGCACTTTCTATGGAGAGTATATCGTAAAAAACTTTTTTATACAACAGTCAGACGGTCATCACTTCTCTTAACAATTACTTTTCATAATCCTGAAATGATGACCGTCTTAACAATCTTCAATATTCAATTTTAATTTACCTCTTTGTTCTTTCAAAACTTTTCGTCTTGTTTGCTGATTGAAATCCTCTGATACCTCTTATAGTATACTTCCTTCAATCTTCTGTATTCAGTTTTTATTATATATATTATATCGTGTCTTTATTCGGTTACAGTTCATTTAATTTCCTGCTCATAAACGATATGATGTTTATCATTCGATTCATTTAGAAAGTTCATAGAGTCGAAATTATAATTTACGGATTATAATTCCATTTTGAAATAATCTCTGAAATCTTTTCCGTCAGACTAGAGCAGCTTCAAACTTAACTTCTTAAATTTCAAACTGTTTTCTTCGGGAATAAGGTTTCTGTTATTTCTGTTTAATATCTTTTGTGAGAAGATATTCTTCTGATGTAAAGCTTTGATTCATATAACTCACGTTTATGGATCGCAATATTTGAAAATGTTTCTTTACACAGATTCAAAAATCTTTATATCAGGTTTGTGACAGTTATTCAATATGAGTAATCAATTCTATATACCTGTAATACGTTTATAAAGATTATCCTTTTTCTGAAAGTCCTGTTCACCAGGTAATATATTTAATATTCTCTTCCGAATGTATTCCGATAATCTGATTTAAATAATGGATAATTTATGTATCAGGTCTTTCTTGCAGGAAACTTGATTTCTGCCACTTCTCATATTGAAAATGATTGACTACTTTCCCAACGGTATCACCTTTACCCTTTCATTTAATTTCATCCTTTTCATGTAACATTTATATATATGCTATGAATTGAATGATTTTTAAATTTGTTACTTCTTCGTTTTATTTTCTCTCTTTTCTTTTGATGTCATTATAATAACACCACACCGTATATTTGTCAACACATTTTTATATATTTCTTGCAATTATTATTCATCTTATCATTTGCAGAATTGTTATATTGTATATTTTTTATATTATATATTATTTTCTGACAATTCTATCATCTTACGATTTTATACTATCTTCCCCATACCAGCCATTCTCATCTCTCCCCATGCTAATAAACAGACAGGGTATCTTCCATACAGAACCCACAAATACTCATGAGTACTGCGTCATGTGATACAGGCTTAGCTTCTGCCACCAAGCTCGCTGTCTGAGCGTAAGCGAGTTCGAGCGACTGGCAGATCATAAGCGCATGTATCACATAGCAGACGCAATGGTATTTGCGGGACTGTATGGAAAACACCCTGTCGTCTTTATTAATATTATATTATATTACATCACACTATCTTCTATTGTAATTGATCAGACAACCTTTCAGAATGATCTCACGTTCATCATCCGTCAGTTCTCCAAGTGTTACCTGAAATTCCTTCAGTCCATCTGCTTTTACTACATATCCTGTAATACTGTCCACTTTGTCTGCAACTGCCTTGCGAACCTGTGGGAAGAAAAGGTAATCTCCATTTGCAAATGGAAGGTCTCCTGCAGGAATCAGGAACGGAAGCATACCCCAGTTGATCAGATTGGAGCGATAACGTTTAGTTGCATATTCATTGGCAATATTTGCCCATCCACCAAGAACTTTCTGGCATGATGCAGCCTGCTCACGTGCAGAACCATCTCCAGGTTTTACCGCAAAGATCGTACTTCCGATGCCGATATTCTCCTTGCTGACATCAGAAAAATGTGCCCTGATCGCATCCATAACCGGTTTCAGTTCCGGAACTGCTTCTGCCGGGCACTCACCTGTTTCAAGAGCTTTCTCTGCCTTCTGAATTTCCTTTGCACGTCCAACATAAGCCGGATCTTTACGGGAAAGAGTAAACTCAGCCAGTCCAAGTGGATTGGAACGGAAAGAAGAAGTTTCTCCGGACGGAATCAGTTCATCTGTCGTAGTAACCGGATCATGAATCTCAGATACCACTTTAAGCACCAGATTCTCTGTCAGTGCCGGCATCTCCGGCCAGTCTTTAATATTCGGGCCAAACTGGATTTCTACGCTTGGATCTGCAACACCCTTGCTGTCAAAGATTCGATTCTCATAAATAGTCTTATCAAAGAAGTATTTCTGATGTCTGTAATTTCCGGTAAATTCTTCCGCGGATGTCAGGAAACCTTTGTTTGCTGCTGTTGCTGCGATAGATCTTGCATCCATAAGTGCAACAGAAGAAATCTGTCCATTCTGGACCTTGGAGCCTTCACGATTCGGGAAGTTTCTGGTGGTATGACGGATGCTGAACGCATTGTTTGCAGGTGTATCTCCTGCACCAAAACATGGTCCGCAGAATGCAGTCTTAACAACCGCACCTGTTTCAAGAAGATCTGCCAGGACTCCATTTCTTGCAAGTTCCATATAGATCGGAGTACTTGCCGGATAAACACTGAGTGTAAATGCATCAGCTCCAATGCTTGCACCACGAAGGATATCTGCTGCTGCGCAGATATTTTCAAATCCACCGCCCGCGCATCCTGCAATGATTCCCTGATCCACATAAAGCTGTCCGTCGATCACTTTGTCTTTCAGTGTATAAGGTACTTTACCATCCAGGCTGATCTGCGCTTTTTTCTCAACATCATCCAGAATATCATAAAGATTTGCTTTCAATTCATCAATGGTATATGTGTTGCTCGGATGGAATGGCATGGCGATCATAGGTTTGATCTCACTTAAATCAACTTCTACACATCCATCATAGTAAGCTACCTTACCTGGTTTCAGTTCTTTATAATCTTCTTTTCTGCCATGGATCTCATAGAACTCTTCAATCGTCTCATCGGTCTGCCAGATAGAGGAAAGACAAGTAGTCTCCGTCGTCATGACATCGATACCGATACGGAAATCTGCACTCAGACCGGCTACTCCAGGTCCTACAAATTCCATAACTTTATTCTTCACATAGCCGTTGGCAAATACTTTGCCGATAATTGCCAGTGCAACGTCCTGTGGTCCTACACCCGGACGCGGTTCCCCTTTCAGATAGATTGCTACAACACCCGGCATATTAATATCATAGGTCTGGGAAAGAAGCTGTTTAACAAGCTCTCCACCACCCTCACCCATTGCCATGGTGCCAAGTGCACCATAACGAGTATGACTGTCGGAACCAAGGATCATCTTACCGCCACCGGCAAGCATTTCACGTGCGAACTGATGGATGACTGCCTGATGAGGTGGTACATAAACTCCACCGTATTTCTTGGCACAGGTAAGTCCAAACATATGATCATCTTCGTTGATTGTTCCACCTACTGCACAAAGAGAATTGTGGCAGTTGGTCAGTACATATGGAATCGGGAATTTCTCAAGTCCTGAAGCACGTGCTGTCTGAATAATACCTACAAATGTAATATCATGAGATGTCAGCTTGTCAAATTTAATCTGCAGTTTCTGCATATTTCCGGAAGTATTGTGTGCTTCCAGGATACCATAAGCCATTGTATTTCTGGCTGCTTCTTCTCTGGAAACTGGCTGTGTCATGTTCTCTTCTTCTACGATATCACGGCCATTTACCAGATAAATACCACTGTCATAAAGCTTCATTGTAACTCCTCCATTCATAAAAATCACGCATCTACCGCTCTGCGATTTATGCCATGAATAATGGCAAAACATCTCGCGGGATACTACCTGCGAACAGTAATACTATTATACTTTATCTCGCTAAAATCTGCAATAAATTTTCTTTACTTCTCTATAAAGAATAGCTATACTTAAAGTATTGTTTTTGCTGATTCAGTATAAAATCACTTCTTACAGGAGGTACAGCATTATGTTTCGTTTATGGGGAAAAATGTGGAAAGACAACCACATGCTAAAAGATCTGGTCATTGATGATGACTCGGAAGATACAAGAACACACAAAATTTTTCATGCCCTGCAGGAAATCTGCTATGATTTTGACCTGGAGAACCCAATTTGGCTGGAAAGTAATATTTCTGATTTCAAACGCCATTCAAAGACCAGATTTCGCCAGGACAGTTTTATTGAACATATCGAGTTTGATTATCTTGAAATCCAGGTGATCGAAGAAGATTAAAAAAATCTGCCGAAGTTCAGGCATCTCCTGTCCCCGGCAGATTTTTTATTGTGAAGTAATGATTCTATTTTATTTACATATCTACTCTTATATGATCCACTTACTAACTCGCGGAATCTTTTTAATGATCATAACTGCAGCAAGACTTAGTACAAAAATCATTGTGATCAGAACCGGAATCGCAATTGCAGTATTACTTATCATCATACTGTCAATTCCTATTCTGTGAAGAATATCTCTGATAAGCGCATGGATCAGATAGATTCCAAAAGTGCAGCTTCCCAGATAGCAGATCCTCTTTTCCTGTTTTTCATTCCATTTGATCTTGGATACATGGTTTTTGAAAAACAGAAAAAACGAACTTCCCCAGAAAAATCCTGCCAGTGTGTAGTTCTCATAAAATGACTGTATTGGTTTTCCTGATTTCTGTGAGCTGATGTAACACAAGCCGATCGCTGCCAAAATCAATATTACCCCCAGTACATAAACCAGATATTCCAGTTTCTTTGATACCTCATAATGAGACAGATAATGCCCCAGTATAAAATATCCTATGTAACCGGTAACCATTTCCGGCTGCACGGTCTGCAGAATATCCATGATATGGTCCTTCCATGGAAGTGGAAAATAATTTATTGTATATGGCAGGATCTGAAACACCAGAAACAGTACGATCATATACTCTTCCCACTGTTTTCCCCTGGCACTGTTTACAATTTCCCATAGCATCGGTGTGATGATCAGAAGCCCGATCAGCATTGGAAGATACCAGAGATGGAAATAAGATTTACTGATATATACCATAAATTTGACCAGGGCTGCTTTGCTGCCCTTCGCCAGCGTTCCATTTGTAATAATCCTGTATACTGCGTAAAACATCTGCCAGAAAATATATGCTGCAGCTATCGGCAGAATATTTCTTTTCCACAAACGTCTGAGATTCCATGTCCGCTTACTGTCAAGATACAGACATCCACTGATCATAATAAAAGATGCTACTGCAAACCGGTTGATCCCGTGATAAAAGTTTGAAACCGCCCATACAGACGAATCCAGTGGCATATCACGAAAATGCTGTGAGCCTGCATGAATGCCAATAACTCCAATACACGCCATGACACGAAGCAGCTCAATCCATATAACTCTTTTTTTATTCATATCGTTTTTACAAAAGGTCTGATACTTCCGGCCTTTTTCTCTCCTACGTAATCTCTTTTGGTTACTTTCGATTTCCACAGTGACCACTTTTTACATCGAAAGTATAACAAATCCTTCCCGACTCTACAAGAAATATCCTGGTTATTCCATAAACTCCCGGATGATTTCTCTCATGATTTCTTCCTCCTCCGGACTCAGCATCTTGCTGAAATGACTTCCTGTCGCCGCAGTCTGTCGGATACTTGCAGCAATCCGCTCCACCATTTCCTCTTTGAATACCGGATCTGTTTTCTGTACTGCCTGCACCGGTTCGTATTTACGGGCGGCCGGTGGGTTTTCTTTGCAGGAACGCGCCTGCAGAATATAATCCGCAAGTGAATTCATAACCAGTTCTTCTTTGAAGCTAAAATCCAGAGCCTGCCTGAAGACAAGAAGAACAATTGGCACGGCAGTCCCTATATACAGATAGCTCATCGGAAGTCCTCTGCTGTCACGGATTCTGGATATAAAAAAAAGCGACATTCCCAGACATACAGTAGATAGCAGTGATGGAATCCATACCAGGAAATTCATCCGATTCAGGAGTTTATCTCGTGTCTTCCACAGATTCAGCCATTTTTCTCTCAGGTTTGTTGTCGCTTTTGTCTTTCGCAGGGTTCTTCTGTAAGTAAGGTGTACTGCCAGCATCCCTATCGCTCCAGCTGTTCCAAGAACAGTCATCAGATAGAGCAGGATCTGCAGGTCCATGATTCGTTCCAGCATAAGTCCCTCCTTGAATACAATATTTACCGTTAAGCCTATTCTACACCTGCCCCGTCCTATATGAAACAAAAATCGTTCGTCAAATTCTCGCAAAACTCCCCTCTTAACTGCCAAAAATTTACGCAGGTAACACCTTTCCGGCTCACCTGCGTAAAAATTTTCTTTTTTAAATTATCCGTTACATTTCTTCCAGTGCTTTTACGACTTCTTCAAATTTCATAAAATGAGAAGCTTTTACAAGAATCGTATCACCTTTCTGTACATAATCATTCAGATGCTCCAGAAGGGATTCTCTTGTTTTTTCATAATATACAGGGAAATCCGGATTCGCTTTGCGCGCCGCTTCTGCTATATGAACAGCCAGATCTCCTACACATACACATGCATCAATTCCACATGTTGCTGCATGTATGCCTACACCCTCGTGAAGTGCAGCTTCATCTTCACCAAGTTCTCCCATGTCCCCAAGGATCGCCACTCTGCGGCCTTCCCCATCATGAAGAACATCCAGCGATGCCTTCATGGACATCGGATTCGCATTGTAGCAGTCATCTACGACCAGGAACTTATCTGTCTCGATCATTTTGAAACGTCCTCGAATCGTCTCAAGACTTTCAATACCTCTCCTGATCTCTTCGATCGTCAGACCATAAATTCGTCCTACAGCCGCAGCTGCCAGGGCATTGTAGACCATATGTATTCCCGGAGTCGGAACGAGTACGTCAAAAGCATCCTCTCCCAGATGGATACGGCAGGCAACCCCTTTCAGGCCCTTACTTTCAATCTGATCGGCATACACATCACGTTCACTGTTCAAGCCAAAAAATACTGGCTTCACACCATTGTACTCACGGACCGTAATAAGTTTATCATCGTCACCATTCAGAACGATATGTCCATTCGGCTTCATAGACTGGAATATCTCTGTCTTTGCTTTCAGGACTCCGTCTCTGTCTCCCAGATTCTCCAGATGACAGGTACCGATGTTTGTGATCACACAGGTATCCGGTTTTGCAATCTTTGTCAGCCGGGCCATCTCGCCAAAATCACTGATTCCCATTTCCAGAACTGCAATCTGATCTTCATCACGAAGTCTGAATACTGTAAGAGGAAGTCCGAGCTCATTATTAAAGTTTCCCTGTGTTTTCAGAGTGCGGTACTTTTCTTTCAGGACGGATGCGATCACTTCTTTGGTGCTGGTCTTTCCAACGCTTCCCGTAATACCTACAACCGGAATCTGCAGCTGTTCCAGATAAAACTCTGCGATATCTTTAACTGCCTGAAGAGAAGCTTCTACCTGAATATATGCATAATCAGCCTCCGGCAGTTCTCGCTCGGAAAGTGTTGCAAGTGCTCCCTTCATCATCACATCCGGAATAAAACGGTGTGCATCGACTCTCTCTCCCACGATTGGCACAAACAGACAGTCTTTCTCAATCTTGCGGCTATCTGTAGTAATTGCAGAAATCTCCTGATCCAGCAGAGCATTGTCGCCATGCCAGATGCCATTACATACTTTTGTAAGATTTCTCAAAGTAAGATTTTTCATTCTGATTTCCTCTCCTGATATGTTACCTCAATTCAGGTACATATTCGTCTGTTAAGCATACTTTTTCTGAGACACTTTGATCAGTTCTTCACACAGTGTCGGATAATCCATACCCAGAACCGCTGCTTCCTGCGGGATCAGGCTGGTCGGTGTCATTCCCGGAAGCGTATTTGCCTCCAGACAGTAGATTTTTTCATCTTTTGTCACAATGAAATCCAGACGGGCATAGCTCTCCATCTCCAGTGCATGATAACCATCCACGGCTGCTTCCTGAAGACGTTTTGTCAGTTCTTCTGAAATCGGCGCCGGACAGGTTTCTTTTACTGCACCTGGTTTGTATTTATTTTCATAATCATAGAAGCCCTGTACCGGAACGATCTGAACGACCGGATATGCCTTACCGTCCACAACAGCAACTGTGTATTCAACACCTTCTACAAATTCCTCTACAACTACTTCGTTTTCATAAGTGAATGCACCATCCAGTGCTTTCGTGTAGTCTTCCTGGTTATCAACAATATAGACACCGATACTGGAACCACCGCAGCATGTCTTGACAACAACCGGAAAATCCATTCCCAGCTCCTGTGGAGTTTCCACACGGTCCTTTTTCTTCATGGCCTTACCTGCCGGAGTCGGAACACCTCTCATCTGGAACATTGCCTTGGTCACACCTTTATCCATTGCCATGGCACTGCTCAGATATCCGGTTCCGGTATATGGAATACCCATCAGATCAAATGCTCCCTGCAGCTTACCGTCCTCCCCGTTGGCTCCATGAAGTCCCAGGAAAACAAAATCTGCTTTTTTACAAAGATCGATGACATTCGGTCCAAAGAAATTTTTTCTTGTTTTTTTCAGTTCAGCCATCTGCAGATTAAATCCTCTGATATAAGCTGCTGCTTTTTCCACATCATATTCTGCCGGGAACGGATCTTCCCAGTCTACCTCTTCCTGACCACAGAAAACATCTACCAGAATTGCCTGATGTCCTTTCTGTCTCAACGCTCCGCAGATTCCTGTTCCAGATACGATTGAAACATCCCTTTCTGTGCTGGTTCCACCTGCTAATACAACAATTTTCATTTTCTCATCATCCTCACATAATATTCTAACTCATCCACTTGTGAGCAAGCTCACATGGATTCAGATCTTTTCTCCCTGGTATCAGTATATAACTACCGGCAATCCAGAATCTACATTCTGATAAATTGTCTGCGCCTGCTCTTCCGGCAGCACTATACAGCCTTCTGTACTCATCCAGCTGTCTGAGGAGCCAAAATCCACACTCTCCTCTGAGCTTCCAAAATCGCCAGAATCCCCAGTTTCATCTGACACATCCGTTCCTGTAATGACCAGACCGGAATCTCCATAAATGCCAAGTTTGTCTGTAAAAGGCATCCAGAAATCTACAGAAGCAGCCTCCTGCTTGTCACCCAGTCTGTAAACACCTGTCGGCGTACTGCTGCTTGCCGCAAAACCAGTATCCACAATCGGGGATCCATTCTGATATAATACCATTCTTTGACGGGTAAGGTCAATTTCTATATAGGAATATCCGATATCATTTGTATTACGGCTCTGCGCTTCCTGTTCATAAACAGGTTCCCGTACTTCTGTCTTTTTGTCCATGATGTCCTGATATAATGCATCTGTTTCTTTTTCCTGGTCGATCACCCAGCCATAATTTCCACCGGATACCGTAATTTCCTGATTGTCATAAGTAGAAAAAGTTCGTTCTGTGCCTACAGTGTTATACTTCTTCGCAAGCTCCGAAATATAATCTGCAATAACCGCCTTATCCAGCACCAGATCATCATTTTTGTCCTTTGTCAGCCAGTTTTTGATCACAGACCGATCTACTGTTTCCTTGCGGTCGCTGAAATCATACGTAACCACAACATCCGTAAGTTCATTCATCTGCTGGCAGTCTTTTGTCAGATCATCTGCATACACGGTCGGATTTATGTAACATCCGTCTTCTTCCAGATTTGCAACTGTCCTGCCGGTAGTAACAGCATTTTTGATGTCCTCCATCAGTTTATCACGGTCTATTTTTGTTCCTTCAATTTCCGGAACAACTTCAAATCCATCATCGATTTCCTTTATATACGCATCCACCGGCTCTACATTGTCCTGCATACATTTCAAACTGGCAGTTTTCTGTTCAAACAGGCTTTCATCATAAGACACAGAAGAAGGCAGCTCATAAGTCATTTGCTGGCTGAATGCTAAAAACCAGCTAAAACGATTCTGTTTGTGAAGCAATTTATTTACACTGCCGTCAGATGTATATTTCAATTGAATTTCATCCGCTGTGATTGCTTCCTGTCCGTTTCCTCTGGTCTGTACTGCCAGTGCATATACCCCTGTCTTCTGTTCCAGCAGGTTCTCTGCTTCCTTCTCTGTCATATAAGAACAGTTAAAACCATTCACCTGTGAACCGGGAAGAAAATGCTCGGTAAAATAATAAACTCCAAAAAAGTAGGCGCCTGCGGTAAGCAGGAGCAGTACAATAATAAAACCGATCAGTAGTTTTCTTCCTTTGTCCATACTCTTGTTATTTTCCGCCATGACGCCTCCTTAACATTCGGAAATATGAAATTTTATTCAGCCAGTAATTTCTCTACACTGGCAAGTTTAACGCAAACGACAAATACCTGTGCCGCTTTTTCAAGCTCTTCAATCGGTGGGAAAGATGGTGCAATACGGATATTGCTGTCTTTCGGATCCTTTCCATATGGATAGGTAGCTCCTGCTCCAGTCATAACAACGCCGGCTTCTTTTGCCATTGCTACGATCTTTTTCGCACATCCGTCCAGGGATTCGAAGGAAATAAAATATCCACCCTTTGGTGTTGTCCATTCTCCGATTCCAAGTCCGCCAAGTTCCTTCTCAAGGGTAGCCTCTACCATTTCAAACTTTGGACGAAGGATTGCTGCATGTTTTTTCATATGTGCATGAACACCTTCAAGATCCTTGAAGAATTTTACATGACGAAGCTGATTCAGTTTATCATGTCCGATCGTCTGTACGGTAATGTATTTGCGGATATCATCCAGGTTTGCCTTAGATGCTGCCAGAGCTGCAATACCAGAACCCGGGAAGCTGATCTTGGATGTAGATGTAAATTTATAAACCATGTCCGGATTTCCGGCTTTTGCGCATTCATCCAAAATTTCAAGAAGGAAATCCTGGTCTTTTTCGTCATCATAAAGATGATGTACACTGTAAGCATTATCCCAGTAAATACGGAAATCCGGTGCTGCCGGTTTCAGATTTGCAAAACGCTTAACGGTCTCTTCGGAATATGTGTATCCCTGCGGGTTGGAATATTTCGGTACACACCAGATACCTTTGATCGCCGGATCTTCACTTACCAGTTTTTCTACAATATCCATATCCGGTCCTTCCGGTGACATCGGAACATTGATCATTTCGATTCCGAAGAACTCTGTGATCTTAAAGTGACGATCATATCCTGGAACCGGACAGAGAAATTTTACTTTATCCAGCTTGCACCATGGAGTGTTTCCCATAACACCGTGTGTCATGGAACGTGATACAGTATCAAACATAACATTCAGGCTGGAGTTTCCATAAATAATAATGTGTTCCGGATCAACCTCAGAAATTTCTCCGAGAAGACGTTTGGCTTCCGGAATACCATCCATTACACCATAATTACGACAGTCAACGCCTGTCTCACATCTCAGGTCTGTGCTGCTTGACAGAACATCCATCATATCCATGGAAATATTCAGCTGATCAACTGACGGTTTACCACGTGACATATCCAGGGCAAGTCCCTGTGCCTTGATTTCAGCGTACTGCTGATCCAGCTCTTTCTTGAGAGCCTGAAGCTGTTCTTTGCTCATCTCACTGTATTTCTGCATTGTTCGTCCTCCTCGTGCCGCTTCCAGAATACTGTCCGGCAAAATTCATTCATCTTAAAATGGCTTTTCTGATATAGCTTTTATGCTAAATTATTATCCCATATATTTTAGTATGGTAAAGTACTGATTGTCAAGTCCCTAGCAATATAAAAAACTTGCACAATTTCGAGCTTTCACCTATACTAAATAAGCAGAATATACAAATCAGGTTATCAAAGAAAGGTTATCATATATGTGGATTGCAAATGACTGGAAAGAATACGAAGTAATTGACACTTCCTGCGGTGAAAAACTTGAACGCTGGGGAAAATACACACTGGTACGCCCGGACCCACAGGTGATCTGGGACACCCCAAAGATAAGCCGTGGATGGAAAAACATGAATGCTCACTACCACAGAAGCAAAAAAGGCGGCGGTGAATGGGAATTCTTTGATCTCCCACAGCAGTGGGATCTTCATTACAAGGATCTTACTTTTCATCTGAAACCATTCAGTTTCAAACACACTGGTCTTTTCCCGGAGCAGGCTGTCAACTGGGACTGGTTCGGTGATAAAATTCGTAAAGCCGGACGCCCGATCAAAGTCCTGAATCTTTTTGCTTACACAGGCGGTGCAACTCTGGCTGCTGCCGCTGCCGGTGCACAGGTTACACACGTAGACGCTTCCAAGGGTATGGTTACCTGGGCCAAAGAAAATGCAGCTGCATCCGGACTTTCTGAAGCACCGATCCGCTGGCTGGTAGATGACTGTGTGAAATTTGTAGAACGTGAGATCCGCCGTGGAAATCACTACGATGCGATCATCATGGATCCACCATCTTACGGACGTGGACCAAAAGGTGAGATCTGGAAGATTGAAGAAGCAATTCATCCGCTCATCAAGCTGTGTGTGAAGCTTTTAAGTCCAAATCCGCTGTTTTTCCTGATCAACTCCTATACTACAGGACTTGCCCCGGCTGTGCTGACTTATATGCTGGCTACAGAGCTGAAAGAATTTGACGGACATGTCGATTCCCAGGAAATCGGACTCCCGGTAACTTCCAATGGGCTGGTACTTCCATGCGGTGCTTCCGGCCGTTGGGAAGCGAAATAAAGTATTCAAATTCTTCTGAAAATTTGATAATTTTTATCATTATTTTCTTGAATCTCCTGAAGTACAGCGATATAATATCAGTATCAGAAATGTATCAGTAAGTTACTGTGAACGAAACGAACGGTAACTTCAGGAGAGGTGAATCGTATATGGAAGAAAAAGCGAAAAAAGACGCACTTCCCTACACCTGTACTCCGGCCTATGACCGCAGCCACTGTGGGAATTGTGTCTGCGCCACCTGTTATGAGCAGGAATTCTGTGATCACTGCAGTTCCTGCAAGGATCTTTCCCATAAGAAAGAATCCTGCAACAGCTATGAGGGCGCCTATTGTTATTAACGACAAAAAAGATGCTGACGTGCTTTGCATGTCAGCATCTTTTTTGCTCTTTCAAACTGCCTTTCGTTCTTTCGGAAATGTCATCGTGATCTCGGTTCCTTTGCCAATCTCACTGACCATCTTCAGTGTACCGCCAAGGAAAGTCACACCGTGTTTGACGATAGAAAGACCCAGTCCTGTTCCGCCAATTGCCTTGGAATGGCTCTTATCCACACGGTAAAATCTTTCAAATACCCTGCTCTGGTCTTCACCCGGAATACCGATTCCATTGTCTTTGACACGAATCTCCACATTTTCTCCCAGATCACGAAGATGAATACTTACCGTTCCATCCTCTTTATTATACTTGATACCATTGTCGCATAGATTATAGATCACCTCATCCAAAATTGGATGCACCGTCGTAAACATCGTTTTGCCACCGTCTATATAGAGATGTACATTCTTCTTCTCTGCAACTTCTCTCAGACGGCCACAGACATCCTTCACTATTGTATACGCATCCAACTTCTCCCATTCATATGGATTTTCACCCTCATCCAGCTGCGAAACCTTGATCGTATCTTCTACCAGCGTGATCAGACGCTGTGCTTCGTTATAAATTCTGCCCGCAAACTTCTTGATGTCCTCTTCTTTGACAAGTCCGTCCTGGATGATCTCTGCAAATCCAGAAATAGAAGTCAGAGGTGTTTTCAGCTCATGAGATACATTTGCAGAAAATTCTCTGCGTAACTGTTCCCGCTCAACCTTCTCTGTTTCATTCATCAGAAGGATGACCGCACCCACAACTCTGTGTTCCCTGTTTACCGGGTTTGCGATCATCTGAATGGCCTCACTTCCCATATGAAGCAGAACACTTCCATGTTGTCCCTTCAGTACCTGTTCGATCAAAAGACGGAAATCTTCATTCCTGTTCAGAGAGTACACACTGTCACCAATCTTTGGATCTTTTAACTGAAACAGCTTCCATGCGCTGGAATTGCCCGAAAGAATCATTGTGTAACTGTCAATAACAAGAAGACCTTCCTGCATGTTTTCTGTAATAATGCCAAACTCTTCCTGATTCCGTCGGGCTGCTTCCAGCTGACTCTTGATCTGTCGGTTCTGTTTGTAAATCTTGCTGAGAAGCGGTCCTACTTCTTCATAAATCTGATTTTCTTCCGGATGCTCCAGATCTACATTATTGATCGGCTCCACGATCTTATTTGCCATATGCACAGACATAATTGCTGCCAGAATCAGCATCACAACAGCAATGCCTATAAGTGGTGGTACCAGTTCCATAAGAAGTACCCAGACAGAATACTGCGTACTGGATACTCTGAGTACACTGTTATCCAACAGTCGCAATGCATAGTACAAAGTTTTCTGCGACAGGGTTTTGGAAGTACGTTCCGCATGGCCGCTGCCCGTCTTCAGTGCTTCCTGAATCTCCTTACGGTCACCATGATTTTCCATAGTTGCGGCATCAGCCTGATTATCATAGAGAACCGTTCCGTCTTCCGCAATAAAGGTGATACGATCATCTTTTTCTTTGATCTGTTTCAGATAATCTATACCATTCTCCTCTACACCATATACCAGATAAGTTGCTTCTTTTTTCAACTCAGTATTGATCTGTTTTCCAAAATGCTGATAAAGGATTGCCATAACACATGCAATCCCAAAAATCAGTACAGCCGCAGCTACCAGTATGCTTGATTTAAAAATCTTTTTTGTCACATCAATGACCTCCTAATTGATGTTCATTATTTCTGTGAACACCAGTAATTGCATACTCAACCCATTCTGCAATATTCACTGCGTGATCTCCGATTCGTTCCATATATTTCGCAGTCATAAGAAGGTCAAGGCCTGCTTTTGCATCCAGATTCTGATACATAAGCTCTGCCAGCTCCTCTTTGATCCGATTAAATGCATCATCTACCTGATCATCGTCATCAATAACTTTGCGGCAAAGGTCCAGATCTCTCTTGACAAAAGCATCTACGCTTTCTGTCACCATGCCGACTGTCATCTCCGCCATCTTGCCGATCAGTTCCGGAATCTGCACATGATTTTCCTCAATGAACTTGGAAAGATCTGCAATATCCGATGCCTGATCTCCAATTCTTTCCATATCTGAAATCATTTTCAGTGCTGCAGAAACCTCTCTCAGATCTCTTGCAACCGGCTGCTGATGCAACAGAATACGCATACAGAGGTTCTCGATCTCGCGCTCTTTTGTGTCGATTTCCTTATCAGTATCAAAGATTTCCTGGATACATTTATCACCGCGGATAGCTCTGTTCGAAAGTGAAATAGCCTTTTCACAGAGGCTTCCCATTGTAATGATCTGTACATGAAGTTCTTCAAGCTGCCGTTCGAAATGCGTTGCCATAATCAACCAAACCTCCCTGTAATATAGTCCTCTGTTCTCTTGTCTTTTGGCATGGAAAACAGAGTATCTGTATCGCTGAATTCTACAACTTCTCCCAAAAGGAAGAACGCTGTTTTATCAGAAATTCGAGTCGCCTGCTGCATATTATGCGTAACGATCACGATCGTATATTTTCCTTTTAATTCCATTGCAAGCTCTTCAATCTTGGAGGTTGAGATCGGATCAAGTGCGGAGGTCGGCTCATCCATCAGAAGAACTTCCGGCTCTACTGCGAGAGCTCTTGCAATACAGAGCCTCTGCTGCTGTCCGCCAGACATACCAAGTGCACTTTTCTTTAATCGGTCTTTTACTTCATCCCAGATGGCAGCATCACGGAGAGATTTTTCTACGATCTCATCGAGTTTTGCCTTGGAACGGATACCATGTGTTCTCGGTCCGTACGCAACGTTATCGTAAATACTCATCGGGAACGGATTCGGCTTCTGGAATACCATTCCGACCCTTTTTCGAAGAACGTTTACGTCCATATCTCCATAAATATCTTCTCCGTCAAGTTCTACTTTACCGGTGATCTTACAGCCTTCTACAAGGTCATTCATACGGTTCAGAGACTTCAGAAGTGTAGATTTTCCACATCCACTTGGTCCGATAAAAGCGGTAATCTCTTTTTCTGGAATATGCATATTGATGTCATGCAGTGCATGAAAATTTCCGTAAAAAAGATTCATATCTTCAATTGAAAGTTTGATATTATCACTCATGTTCTGTTATCCTTTCGCGATACGTTTTGCCACCATACCGGACAAACCGTTGATAATTAATACAAATAAAAGAATTACAACTGCGGTAGCAGATGCCTGATTCATATGAAGACCTTCACTGGAAAGTACATACATATGAAGAGCCAGTGTACGGCCGGATCCCATCAGATTCGGGACCTGAGCAACTGTTCCTGATGTATAGAGAAGTGCTGCCGTTTCTCCAATGATACGTCCGATTGCAAGGATGATTCCTGCCAGGATTCCAGGAACTGCTGATGGAAGTACGATAGTAAAGATTGTACGCAGCTTACCGGCCCCAAGTCCGAAACTTGCTTCTCTGTAAGAATCCGGAACTGCCTTTAATGCTTCTTCAGCGGTTCTCATGATCAAAGGAAGAACCATGATAACAAGTGTACATGCACCTGCCAGAAGAGACATTCCCCAATGAAGTGCTGTTACAAAGAACAGCATACCAAACAGGCCATATACGATTGAAGGAATACCGGAAAGTGTTTCTGCTGTAATACGAATCACCTGTACCAGTTTATTTCCTTTTTTTGCATATTCTACAAGGTAGATTGCAGCAAAGATCCCAAGTGGTGCTGCAATTACCAGCGACAAAGCTGTCATAATAAAAGTGTTGATCAGTGATGGCATCAGAGAAACATTCTCTGATGTATATTCCAGGCTGAATAAACTTGGTGTCAGATATGGAATACCTTTCACCAGAATATAAGCCACCAGGAAAATCAGGACTGCAAACGTAACAACTGCTGCACCAATCGTAAGAAGTGCAAGTACACCTGATCCTGGATGACGCAGATAAGACCGAATTCGATCTGCTGCTGATGTTTCATTTCTTTTTTTCATTTTTTCCACCATCGGTTCTGCTACTGCTGCGTTAGTTTGCATTCTCTGACCTCCTGTTCAGTAAAGAAAGACTCAGGTTGATGATCAGGATGAATACGAAAAGTACAACTCCTGTTGCAATCAGTGCTTCTCTGTGAAGACCTGTTGCATATCCCATCTCAGTTACGATATTCGCAGTCATGGTACGAAGACCTTTGAGCAGTCCGGCTGGCATTCTTGCCTGGTTCCCGGCTACCATGATCACCGCCATGGTTTCACCGATCGCACGTCCAATACCAAGAACGACTGCTGCCAGAATTCCGGATTTTGCTGCCGGAAGCATAACCACAAAAATACTTCTTTCTTTTGTTGCTCCCAGTGCAAGCGAACCTTCATAATAACTTTCCGATACACTGCGAAGTGCAGATTCTGTAGGTCCGATGATCGTCGGCAGGATCATGATTCCCAGAAGGAGGGATGCCGCCAGCCAGCTGGTTCCGGTTCCGCCAAATATGTTTCTGATCAGTGGAACCATAAGTACCAGTCCGAAAAATCCATATACGATAGAAGGAACACCTGCCATCAGCTCAATTCCGGATTTCAGTGGACGATAGATTTTTTTCGGACAATAGCGAGCCATAAATACTGAAGTAAATAAGGCGATCGGAACTCCAACCAGAATCGCTCCACCTGTTACATAAATACTGGCAATGATCATTGGAAAAATTCCAAATTTGTCATTGGACGGTTTCCATACCGTTCCAAGAAGAAATTTCAGCGGTCCAATTTTGGCAATTGCCGGGATTCCATTGGCAAAAAGGAACAAACATATCAGAAATACTGCCAAGACTGAAGCACAGGCAGCCACCATAAAAACAATTTTCATGGCCTGTTCTTTAAATCTATTCATACAGGACTCTTCCTCTCTTATACTCATCATCAGATAACACCACTGGTGTTTCTTTTGATATACAATACCAGACATACACGAAGCCCGGAAATCCGGGCTTCCTGCTTAAGTCTATATCTATCGGTCTTACTTATTTCGCAAGGTCTTCCCAATCTGTTGTTTCACCTGTGAAGATTGCTTTTACCTGGTCACTTGTCAGTTCATCAATATCATTGTCATTGTTTACTACTACTGCAATACCATCTCTTGCAATCTCAGTAGCTGTAAGATTTTCTTTTGTTTCTTCGTCTTTCAGTTCACGGGATGCCATACCAATATCACAGATACCTTCTGCTGCGGATGTGATACCTGTTGTGGAATCGCTCTGCTGTACTTCTACAGTGATCTTACCGCCATTTGCTTTCTCATATGCTTCTTTCAGTTTTTCCATAACCGGTGTTACAGAAGAAGAACCAGCTACTACAACTTTACCTTCTGCATCGCTCTGCTCATAAGCTTTTGCATCATCTGCTACTTTAATGTATCCATTGTCTTCAACGATCTGCTGTCCATCTGCACTCATGATGTAGTTTTCAAAATCCTGTGCTGCATCGCTGAGTTTGTCAGTTGTAATGATGTTGAATGGACGGGATACTTTGTATGTATCGTTTGCTACATTTTCTGCTGATGCCTCAGCACCATCGATCTTAACTGCTTTTACTGTATCATTCAGAGAACCAAGTGAGATGTATCCGATTGCATTCTCATCACCAGCTACTGTTGTCATCATAACAGATGTGCTGTTTGTGATGCTTGCATCTTCTGTTGTCATATCTACTTTTTCATCTCCCTGTTTCTCTTCGATTCCAAACAGTTCAATGAATGCTCCTCTTGTTCCTGATCCATCTTCACGGGATATAACATCAATGGTTCCGCTTGCTGCGCTTGCAGTTGCTGCGAATGCGGTTGTTCCAATAAGTGCTGCTGTAACGATTGCTAAAACTTTTTTCTTCATAATGATAAATCTCCTCTTTATTTTGCTTTATTTAATTTTTGTATTTCTCATTGACAATTGCAATTATATGGGAGAAAAGTAAAATGCATAATCACATGCGTGTAAAATCTTTGTAAAAATGATTTTTCAAAAAACTTTGACCTGTATCTAAAAGATAGTTATAATAAACTTATATTAAGATTGCTATGTACACCGTAACAGATTCTTTTTCGTATCACATAACAGGAAAGGGATATAGTATGAAGAAAATAACGATTAAAAACACAGACCTTGAGCTTTCTCCAATGGGAATGGGCTGCGTAAATGCCGGTATCAAATGGGATGGAGAGGATGCTTTCAGAATTTTTGATGCTTTTCTGGATATGGGCGGAACCGTTTATGACACTGCCCGCGTATATGCCGACTGGATTCCTTCTGAAATCGGCCGCAGTGAACGTGTACTTGGACAGTGGCTTCGCGAAAGCGGGAAACGTCATGACATTATTCTTGTCTCCAAAGGCGGACATCCGGATATGACACCTGCCGTTCCGGACATGCATGCTTCTCGGATTTCAGCAGAAAATATGCGTCACGATCTGGAACTTTCTCTCCGCGCGCTTGGTACTGATTATATTGATGTTTATTTTTATCACAGAGATAATGAGGCGATTCCTGCCAGTGAACTAATTGAAGTTATGGAAGAATTTCGAAAAGAAGGTAAGATTCGCTATTATGCATGCTCCAACTGGAGTACTGCACGTATGAATGAAGCCGATGCTTATGCAGCATCCAAAGGATACCGTGGTTTTGTCGCAAATGAAGCTCTGTTTAATATTGCTTCTGCTTCCATGAAACCTCTTAACGATGATACCCTGAAGATCATGGACTCGGAAATGCAACAATATCACATCGAAAATCCTCAGAATCTGGCTATGCCTTATATGTCTGTTGCCAGTGGATTTTTCCATAAATTATATGCTGGCGGAGCTGATGCTGTAAGAAATTCCGAATACTACACACCAGAAAATCTCAAGATTGCCGAAGGCCTTCACGGGCTAATGGAAGAATACCAGATTTCTCTTACGCAGGCGATTCTCGGCTATCTGACCTGCCGTGATTTCACCTGTCTGCCGCTTTATGGACCTAGAAATATAGAAGACCTTAAGGATGCAATGGAAACTTTCTCCATTCCTTTCCTTAAAGAATATTATGCAGACTGATTTTTCTTATATTAGCAGCTCGGATCTATATGCAAAAAGAGACTGTGACTCATTGTTCTGAGTCATAGTCTCTCTGATTTTATGCCATATTGTTTACCATTTTGTACTTGTACAGCATTTCTGCGTGATTCTGTTCTTCTACCTGAATATCAGCAAGCAGTTTACGAACACCACTGTCACCAAATGCAAATACTTCTGAGTTGTATTCTCCCGATACCAGTTTTTCCGTCGCAATACAATCTGTTGCCAGAAAAGCATCCTGCTGTTTATCCTCCGGAGAACTCATTGCCGTGTAGGTTGCTTTTGGCTGATAATCTCGTCCGTCACTGTCGTTGCAGTTACACTGAGGGACTTCTCCTCTCAGTACACGGTCGAGGGAATCATAATGTTCTCTCTCTTTCTGCTGTAATGTCTGAAAAAGATTTTTCAATTCAGGATCTTTTGCCTGCTGCGCATATCTTCCATATTTCTCAATACAGCTTTTTTCCTGTGTCTGTAAGTCTTCGATCGTTGTACGTTCTTTTTCTTTTAATATCATCGTACCTGCTTCCTCTCTTTCATTTTGCAATACGATGATAGTATCTGTCATGTGGAAAATTTTATGCAGTTTTTCCCAAAATAATCTCAATCAGATACTTATCCAGCATAATCGTACGATTCCATGGATTGAGAATCACACCTTCAATCTCATCTGTCTGAAGAGTCAGTTCAAATAATTTGTCGATATCCGTCAAAAACGTTGATTTGACGCTTCCGCCGCCTTTCAGTTCCTCTTCAAAACTGGTAAATGCAACCCACCAGTTCTTACCATCTTCTGTTCTGACTGCTTCCAGGCGAAGCTGACCGTCACCACTGGGTGGTTCTACAGCAATGATAAGCTGACCAGCATCTTTCATGCGTCTGCGGATAACGGTAAGTGTATGCGCCAGCATCTCCTGTGTAGTTTCTTTTTGAAGCCCGGCAATTGCTTTTTCTATTTTATCATTGCCCTGAAGTCCCTCATCTGCTTTGTAATCTTTCATGATCATATCTACTCCTCATTTATTTTTCAGGATTTTATGCCTGTTTTCCTTCCAGTAATTTAATGGAACGGCGGATACACCAGATGCAGGTCGGTCCAATATAACAACTGGCCGCTATCCATGCAGCCTGATCTGCAAAACAGATTGCTGTATAACCCATAGTTCCTACAAATCCAACACTTACAATTACTCGTCCGATCATTTCCATAACACCTGAGAAAATAGCTCTTCCGGAATATCCCAGCCCCTGCGTCACCATTCTGCACACATTGAGGATTCCAAGAATTCCGAAGAAGAATCCCAGACAACGCAGATATTTTGCAGATGCATCCAGAACTGCAGTCGCATTTTTACTCAAGAAAATCATTGAAAGTGGTCTTCCGAAAAAAATCAGTATCAGACCGGCACTAAAACCATAAATGCATCCTGCGATCGTTGCCTCAAGTGCACCCTTTTTAATCCTGTCTGCCTGACACGCGCCAAGGTTCTGACTGCAGAATACAGATGCTGCTGTTCCAATCGCATCAAATGGACACAGAAGGAACTGCTTAATACGCATAGCCGCTGTAAAAGCAGAAACATAAATACTTCCAAGTCCATTGTTCGCCGCCTGCATGACCATACTCCCGATTGCTGTGATCGAGAACTGAAATCCCATCGGAAGTCCCATGCCCAGAAGTTCCTTTACCGCATCCTTTTGCACGATCATGTTTTCTTTCTCCAGGCGAAGAAGCTGCATCTTCCCTCTTATATAAAAGAAACAGAGAATTCCACTGATCGCCTGTGCTGTGATCGTTGCGATCGCAGCTCCCATACAGCCCCATTTCAAAACAATAATACAGAACAGATCCAGGAAAATATTCAGGACTGCTGAAAACCCCAGGAACAGGAAAGGTGTCCGGCTATCGCCTACAGAACGCAGAATGCTGGACAGATAATTGTACAGCAGTGTAAATGGTATTCCGATAAAAATGACGATCAGATATGCATACGCATTTCCAAAAATATTATCCGGAACAGAAAGCAGATGCAGAATCTGTCCACAGGATAACGAACAGGCAATCATAAGGATTGCCGCAATAATTGCTGTAAGTACCGCGCCATTAAATATGTAATTTCGCATAGTACGATGATCCCCGGCGCCAAAATATCTGGCAACAGGAACGCCAAAACCGGCACAGCATCCAATACAGAAGCCTAAAACCAGAAACTGTACACTGCTGCTCGATCCAACACTTGCAAGCGCATCAGCACCAAGAATCTGACCTACGATTGCCGCGTCAATAATATTATAAGTCTGCTGAAGGAGATTCCCCATCAACAGCGGCAGTGCAAACTGAAGCATTAGTTTCAGCGGGCTGCCCTTTGTCATAGATGTTGACATTTTTCACCTTCTATATGTAATTCTTTCATTCTCAGATAACTTTTCTGACTGATAAATTATAAGTCTCCCAGTGCTCTCATGTCAATTTGAACTACTACAGAATCTTCTTTAATTCCAGTAAATCATGAATGATGTAGTCCGCTGGTTTTCCACTTTTCAATTTTTCTTCTTTATACTTTTCCACCGAAGGCAGATACCAGCATGTGGACATTCCATAAGCCCTGCCACCGGTAATATCCGCAGTCAGGGAATCACCTATCATCATACATTCCTCCGGACATACTCCCGGAAATTCTTTCATGCAGCCATCAAAAAACGCTTTGCCCGGCTTGTCTGCTCCTACTTTTTCGGAAACAAAACAGTGCGCAAAATATTTCAACATATCTACCTTCTTCAGACGATTAATCTGCTGACCATATGGTCCGTTGCTTGCCGCACACAGACAGTAATCTTTCTCTTTTAAATATGTAAGAATTTCTTCTGCCCCATCAACCGGTACAGCGCTTAAGTTGAGAAGTATACGGAATTCTTTTTCCATTTCAACACCGTCTGCCTCCAGTCCAAGATGCCCAAGAATTGTCTGCCAGCGCACATAAAACAGGTCGTCCATCGTCAGTTCTTTGCGTTCGATACGCTGCCAGATCTTATTATTTTCCTCTGTAAAAGCAGCAAACATTTCTGATTTATATTCCAGTCCCGCTTTCTGAAAGCACTGCTCCATTGCCCAGGCTGCGGCCGCATCAAAGTCCAGAAGCGTATTGTCAATGTCCAGAAAAAGGACTTTTATCTTGTCATTCATATTGTGGTATCCTTTAACTTTTTTTATGATATCTTTCAAAAACTTTTCACGTTTAGTCGGAATCTCCCTTTTGAATTCTACATTCTTGCTTCACCAAAAACTCTTTGTTAACCACTTGATCACCTGCTTTTCTTCCAAAGATCTACAATTAACATTATATTTATTATGCCATATATTGTCTGTATTCACAATTATTGTTTACGCTTCCACTGAATGTGCCGAAGAATTTCTTTCCATTTACCACCCAAAATAGTAAAAGATGAAGTATTTTTAAGATTCCGTAAAATGTCTATCAAATCTCCGTAAATGCTATTGTTTTCTGAAAATTCAAGTGTTATACTTCACATCGTCAACTGAGGACGAACAATCAGGCCTGTGTATCCTTTCAGTTCAACTTACCATATTTCTCTTAATTTAAAGGAGTTTATAATTATTATGAAAAGAAAATTAATCGTCGGTTTTTTAACTCTCTGCTCTATTGCAACTGTATGTCCTTCTGTTTATGCTTCCACTGACCACTACACAGACAGCAGCGTTACCGGTGCTGACTCCGGCTGGTCTGACTGGGATGCAAACTGGGCAGATACAGCCGCAGATTTTACAAAAGTTTCTCTTACCCCAGGTGCTGATGATACACAGCTCAACTTTGCATGGTACAGCGAAAAAAGTGACAGCGCCGCTACTCCTGTTGTACATTTTGGAACTGATAAAGATAATCTTGAAACATTTGAAGGTACTGCCGGTGATGTAGATCAGGAGCTTACCGGTGACAAAGCCTATGAATATAATCACGTAACTGTAACTGGCCTCGAACCAGAAACAATCTACTATTATACAGTAGAAAAAAATGGTCAGCAGACAGACGTATGCGAATATAAAACTCAGAAAACAGATACCGTAAAAATGCTCTACGTCGGTGACCCACAGATTGGTGCTTCCAAAGGTCAGACTCAGAACGGTGCAGAACTGACAAATGAATCCGGTACTTCCAATACTGCTGCTGAAAACGATGGTTTTTCCTGGAATCGTACTCTGAATACTGCACTTTCCGAAAATCCAGATGTGAACTTCGTTATCTCTGCGGGTGACCAGGTAAACAAAACAGGTGAAGCCAAAGAAGAAGAATATGCTTCCTACCTGAGTGCAGATGCCCTGAAATCTCTTCCTGTAGCAACAACAATCGGTAACCATGATTCCCTGAATCCTGATTATTCCTATCACTTCAATAACCCGAATAATACTGAAAACGGTAAAACTGCTGCTGGCGGTGACTACTATTACAGCTATGGCGAGGGACTTTTCATCGTTCTGAACACCAACAACTACAATGTAGCAGAACATCAGAACACCATTGAAGAGGCTGTAAAAGCTTATCCGGATGCAAAATGGCGTATCGTAACCATCCATCAGGATATTTACGGTTCCGGACTTGACCATTCTGATACAGATGGTATGATTCTCCGTACTCAGCTTACTCCTGTATTCGATGCAAACGATATCGACGTTGTTCTTCAAGGTCATGACCATACTTACAGCCGTTCCAAAATGCTCTACGGTGATGGACAGACACATGAAAAATATGAGTTCAGTCTGAATGCCGACGGTACAGACTACGACTGGGAGCACGCTACAAACGTAGATACCGGTGACCAGATCACACTCTCTCCAGAAGAAGGAGATACTGATGCCGAAGCGGCTCTGGATGCATTCCATGAAGACAACAACTGCTACACTATTGAAGATGTAGATGGAAATACTGTTACAGATCCACAGGGAATCCTCTATATGACAGCAAACTCCGCTTCCGGTTCCAAATATTATGAACTGCTTTCCACTCAGCAGGATTACATCGCAGCCCGCAGCCAGAATTGGCTTCCAAGCTACTCCGTGATCACAATGACTGCGGATTCCTTCTCCATTGATACCTACCAGATCACTGATGACGGCAAAGCAGAAGCTATTGATGATACCTTTACAATCCAGAAAACAGCCGAGAAATAATAATGAGTAAAAAAGTAGTCCGATATCTTATTTATTTACTATTTGTCTGTGTGTTCGGTGTTTTTGTCTTCAAGCTTAATCAGGTTGAAAAAACAGAACTGGTCGTCCGGACAGGTCAGACATTTGAAAAAGCAGAAGTCACACAAATCCTCGAGGATAACCTCGATTCCAATGGAACTCGTGTCGGTGAGCAGAAAGTGCGTGTAAAAATGCTCACCGGCGCACGAAAAGGAAAAGAGCTTGATATCACCAGCAGTTCCGGATATCTCTTTGGTGCCGCCTGCAAAGCCGGAATGAAAGTTATCGTCATGCAGAGTATTGCCGGTGAAACCACAATCGCCAGCGTTTACTCTCAGGATCGCGAGTGGGTCATTTACATTTTCGCCCTGCTCTATCTTCTCGCCTTATGTGTCATTGGCGGAAAACAGGGAATCAAGGGATGCCTTGGACTGATCTTCACCTTTTTCTGTGTGATCTTTGTCTACCTTCCACTTGTATATCTGCGTTTTTCACCGTTCTGGGCCGCTGTTTTTATCTGTTTTTTCACCACGCTGGTCACCATGTATCTCATCGGTGGTCCTACAAAAAAGACCTGTGCAGCGACACTTGGCACACTGGCAGGCGTTGTTCTGGCCGGTCTTTCCGCATGGTGCTTCAGCAATGCATCCGGGATTTCCGGTTACAATGTATCTGATATCGAGACACTTATGACTCTGTGGAATACCAACCGTATCCAGGTAGGTGGTCTTCTTTTCTCTGGACTTCTGATTTCATGTCTCGGAGCCGTTATGGATGTCGCCATGTCGATCAGCAGTGCCATTGATGAAATTTACAAACAGAACACCGCCTTAAGCCGAAAGGAACTGTTCAAAGCAGGCATGCGTGTCGGAAGAGACATGATGGGCACAGACAGCAATACTCTGATCCTCGCATTTGCCGGAAGTAGCGTCAGCACACTTCTTCTGGATTATGCCTATGACCTTCCATATCAGCAGATCATCAATTCTAATAACATCGGTATCGCGATCATGCAGGGACTTGCAGGCAGCTTCGGAATCGTGCTTTCTGTCCCGCTGACAGTTCTGATCTGTACAGTTTTGTTTCATAAAAATGAAACTGCTTCGCAGAGATAATTATTTTCCATATTTTATATAAAAAACTCTCTACTTCTACCATTTACACACATACTTATTTGCGTTAAAATAAAGACATTGGGTCAGATATTTTCTGGCCCTTAATTAAACTTTATGTAGAGGGGAAATTGAAAATGAAGGAAAAAGGAAGTAGTTTTTCCGGATCGATCGGCTTCGTTCTGGCAGCTGCCGGAAGTGCCGTAGGTGTCGGAAATATCTGGAGGTTTCCATATCTCTGTGCCAAAGACGGCGGTGGATTATTCCTGCTGGTCTATCTGGTACTGGTACTGACCTTCGGATTTGTATTGCTGACAACAGATGTTGCAATCGGTCGAAAAACAAAGAAAAATGCGCTCAGGGCTTTTGAAACGCTCAATCCGAAATGGAAATTTCTTGGCAAACTGACATTTCTTGTTCCGACACTGATCATGACTTATTACTCTGTCATTGGCGGCTGGATCACGAAATACTTTGTTACCTATATTATATCTGATGGAAAAGATGCTGCGGCTGATGGATATTTTACATCTTTCATCACATCAGATATTGCACCTATCGTATTTATGCTGGTCTTTCTTGCGCTGACCGCATGGATCGTATATCGCGGTGTAGAAAAAGGAATCGAAAAATTTTCCAGGATCATCATGCCAGGGCTGATTCTTCTGATTCTGATCATCGCGATTTTCTCACTGACACTGACACATACCGATGCAGACGGAACTGTCCGTACCGGTATGCAGGGACTTGCTTTTTATGTAAAACCAGATTTCAGTGGACTCACTGTGAAACGTTTCCTGGAAATTCTTCTGGATGCAATGAGCCAGCTTTTCTTTTCCTTAAGTGTCTCCATGGGAATCATGATCACATATGGTTCCTATGTTAAAAATGATGTCAATCTGAACAAAGCAACAAACCAGATTGAAATTTTTGATACCGGTGTTGCTTTCCTTGCAGGAATGATGATCATCCCGGCTGTATTTGTATTTCTTGGCACAGACGGCATGGCTTCCGGACCAAGCCTTATCTTCATTTCACTGCCAAAAGTATTTGATGCAATGGGGGTTCTGGGACGACCTGCAGCGATTGCGTTCTTCCTGATGATGGGATTTGCTGCCCTTACCTCCTGCGTCTCCGTTATGGAAACTCTGGTTGCCAACTGCATGGAGCTTTACCATAAACCACGTAAAAAAATGTGTGGGGCCGTCGGTATTTATTCTCTGATCACAGCTGTTCTGATCTGCCTTGGATATAACAAGCTGTACTTTGAACTGAAACTTCCAAATGGGTCTGTCGGACAGCTTCTGGATGTCATGGACTACATCAGTAACAGTTTCCTGATGCCGTTTATCTCTCTTCTGACCAGTATTCTGATCGGATGGGTAATTGGGCCGGACTGGATCATAGGCGAAGTAGAACGAAACGGAGAGCACTTCAAACGTGCCGGACTTTATCGCTTTATGATCCGATATATCGTGCCGGTTGTTATGCTGATTTTGTTCCTGGTATCTACCGGATTTGCAAATCTGATCTTCTAATATTGAATGTCCCAAAATGCTCTGACACTAAATAAAAACTCCTCCATATCGGTTGCTTTCTTTAGGGAAACAGCTCGTCTGGAGGAGTTTTTAGTATATATTTTTATACTTATACGGTAATCTTGAACCAGTCTTTTTCTTCGAAATCAACGACGGTACAGTCATTCGCATAGGTGCATTCCGGAAGAATAATCATTGCATGAAGCTCCTCATTATTCAGCGGAAGTGGACAGAGATGCCAGATTGCTGCATTAATCTTGACCATGCATCCCTTCGGTACGATAAATGCTTTGGCAAGTTCCGGAACCGGTACACCGCCGGATGCCGGTGCTACATGAATGATCATATCATCATCCAGTGCTACAATTCCTTCCCATGTCGTTGTATGATATTCCGCTGCTTTGATAATCCTCTCATCTTTGCGAACTGCAATTGGAGAAAATGCAATGCTTCCCATACTAGTTCCGGAAATACGATCCGGATAGAACTTATGGATTTCTCCCTGTAATGGATAGCCTTCCGGCTCTGTCATGTTGCAGAATGTTCCATATGGAGCAAAATCTGCTACGTTGATCTTGATCGCTTTTACTTCTCTCATTGTAAAAACCTCCTCTTTTTGATAAAAACCCCATTAAAATTTTGCTAGACTCAGTATACCATAACCGCCTGACAACCTCAAGGAAACCTATATTAATTACTCTGCGCTCTTATAAAAGTCTGCTTCCTGCACGCAGCATACGAAACAGCCGTCTGGCCGCTCCAAGATACAATTCTTCCGCATGATCCAATGCTTCCGGAAGTGTCATAACACCATTAATAGTCGTAATCATCGACTCTATTCCATATTCAAAAATATCTTCTGCCCCCTTGCCCATACTTCCGACAATTGCCACCGCTGGTATACCATGTGCTTTGCAGTGTATACCGATGCCCTGCATGACTTTTCCAAATACGGACTGCCAGTCTGTAGCTCCCTCTCCGGTAACTACTACATCTACCCCTTCCAGGCGTCTGTCAAAGTCAAGCAGATCAAGGACTGTTTCAATTCCTGATTTCAATGTGCCATTCAAAAATACCATCAAAGCTGTTCCAAGTCCACCGGCAGCTCCGGCACCTTTTACGTTATCCATATCCATGCCAAATTGCTTTTGGATGATATCACGATAGTTACACATACCTTTTTCCAGTTCATCCTGAATCTCAGGTGTTGCGCCCTTTTGCCGGCCAAATGTATAAGTTGCACCGTCTTTACCACAAAGTGGATTGGTCACATCACACATAACTGTAAATCTGCATTCTTTGATCAGCGGATTCAGTCCGGATATATCAATCTTTTTTATTTTAATGAGATCTACTCCACAGCCTTTCAGTTCTTCGCCATTTTCATCCAGAAAACGACCTCCCAGAGCACGGATGCATCCAATTCCACCATCATTGGTAGCAGAACCTCCAATCGCTATGGAAATATCACGAAATCCTCTCTCCAGAGCATCCCGTATCATCTCACCCGTTCCATAAGAAGTTGTATATCTCGGATCCCGTTTCTCATCCGAAACCAGCGGAAGGCCAGATGCCGCAGCCATTTCCATAACTGCCCGTTTTTCATCCAGCATACCATAGCTGCATGTCAATTCTTCCCATAAAGGTCCGTGCACTTTCAAGGGAATTGTTGTTCCTTTGACTGCTGAAAGTACTGCTTCTGTTGTTCCTTCTCCGCCATCTGCTACTTCTATGCTGTCGCAGACACAGTCCGGGAATATCTCCCGGGCTGCCTGTGTAAGTAATTCTGCTGTTTTGGGAGAAGACAAAGTTCCCTTAAATGAATCAGAAGCAAACAAAAATTTCATCTGATGTCTCTCCTTCTTATTTTTATAAGAATGCTATTTTATTTCAGTCTGAATTTCAAATATACCGGATCGTGGTCGGAGTAAGAATATCCTGTATTGATGTCCTCATAAGAAACGCATTCTATATTATCAGATATAATAAATCCATCCAATGTAACGGTGTAAGTCACTCCCGGCACGTACTCCATATCTGCATTACGAGCACTGTCCCAAAGGTCATTTTTTTCCTGCGCGGTCAGTTGATCTATGCAGAACGCAAAATGTTCCGGAAGTTCTTCTCTCGGGAAAGGGTATGCCCAGGACTCTTTATCTGCGGAGTCATCCTCTGATGCTTTCAGATCATGGTTGAAATCACCACCACAAAGCACATAATTTCCTGCTTCATATTCTTTCTGCATATCCTCAGCCAGCATACGAATCTGTCCTTCGCGAATCGCATCGCTGTTTCCATATGCAGACATATGCAGCTCAAAGATCACAAATTCTTTGCCGTTATCGACCGGAACTCTGGAAATACTGTAGCAACGGTCCAGATCAAAGAATTTACTGAATGATGTGGATACCGGAAAACGTCTTCTAAAAGAATCCGTCACCGGATATCTGGAAAACAGGGCCAGACCTGATCTGCTCTTACCATGTGGCTGTGTGAATGGATAGAACAAAAATGCCGAATCATAGTTCTGTGCAAATACCGTATCATAATCTGCCAGACATTCTTTCAAGATTGTGTATTCGTTTACATGATAGCTTCTCGTGGAATTCAAGTCCACTTCCTCAATAAGCACAAAATCCGGATCATAAGAAGCAACAAGCTCCCCTGCCCCCTGAACCGTTTTTAGAACACTGTCTTTGCTCTTCGCCCAGGAAGACTTGCCACCGTCCATAAAGAAGCTGAAATCCGGTGTATATGCGCCAAATCCGATATTATATGTAAGTGCGGAATATTCTTTTTCTGTTGTAAGTTCCGCGTCTGCTGCATGGGATTCCACCTCAAGTGGCAGATTGTCCTCAAGCCGATGATAACTTGCAAATAAATAAATGATATATCCGATCAGTGCAAATATGATAACTCCAAGAATGATTCCAATAATTTTAAAAATCTTTTTTGCTGTTTTCATATGCTTTATCCTCTCTTCCTGGTGATCCAGAAAAATGTACAGGTGAATATGATTCCTTTGACAATCGATGTTGCAGAAAGAGCCCACCAGATTCCACTGAGTCCCATAAGGCCCCCAAGGATGATTGCAAGCGGGATTCTCGCACTGGTAAATGTAATACTGATAATACTGCAGAGTTTTGTTCTTCCAAGTCCGGACAATGCCCCGACCGTTGTAAGTTCCACACACATGAATGCCTCACTGAAGCCAATGATGATCAGGTAACCAACTGCTGTTGTAATTGCTTTCGGTTCATGGAAAAAGATCTCTGCGATTGGCCGCGGGAAACAGACAAATGCGAACGTGATCAATATTCCCCAGATACCGACTGTCCATAAAGAGGCTCTGTATCCTTTCTTTACACGATCCATTTTTCCGGCGCCGTAATTCTGCGCAATAAAAGCATTCAGCGCTGCTGCAAAACCATCTGCAGTATTCCAGGAAATCGATTCGATCTGGCCTCCGACTCTCTGTGTTGCAACTGCTTCTGCTCCATAGCCAGATACCATACGTGTCAATACCATGGAAATCGCACAATATGCCATTCCCTGAATTGCCGTTGGAATTCCAATCTTACAGATTCCAGCCAAATATTCGCGTGGAATTCCGGCAAAAAGCTGAATTCCTTTTAATACATTTTCTTTCTTCCGCACGATAATTGCAAGAATCATAATGCTCATAACAATTGCCTGTGCCGTCACTGTCGCAATTGCTGCTCCAGCCACACCAAGCTTCGGAAACGGTCCCGGTCCGAGAATCAATACAGGATCCAGGATCATATTGGTCACAAGTCCGATCAGATTCGCCAAAAACGGTGTTTTCGAATCTCCCTGCGCCGTATAAAGTCCTGTCAGTGTCAGCGTCATAAAGGAAAACACAATCAATCCACATGCAATTTTGGTATAGGATATGGCCGCTGCATGTGCCTCCACATCTGCGAGCTGGAAAAATCCTACCATCTGTTTCGTAAACACCAACGACAGAAGCGCATATGCCATCCCCATAAAAGCAGCCAACTGCACCGCCGCCTGTGCAAAACCATGTGCTTTTTCTTTTTCACCACGACCGATACATTGTGCAACCTGTACCTGTCCTCCCATTCGAGCCATGGCAGCCAGTCCCTGTGAAAACCAGGTAAACATGCCTCCTACACCAACTCCGGCAACGGCTTTCGAGCCCAACAGCCCAATCCATGCCATATCTGTAATGTTATACAAAGTCCCAAGAAATGACGATGCCATGATTGGAATCGCAAGCTTCGTCAGTGTCTTCAAAATAGGACCTTTTGTTAAATTTCCTTCCATTTATATTCCCCATCCATTTTTATTTGATCCATCCAGTATTTCTATTATACATGGTTTGTCATATGTTTTCATCCTATTTCTAAGATATCACCCATATCTTATGAAACATTATATGCATTATTTTTCTATAGGTAAAAAATCTCACACCACCTTTGACTGTGATGTGAGATCTCTGATCTGTTCTGTATTCTTTTTTATATCTGTCTAACGCTCTTTTTATTTATATTTCACTGCTGTTCCATAAGCAATCACTTCTGCTGCTCCTGACATAACCTGTGAAGATCCATACTTTACACCAATCACCGCATCCGCATCCATTTCTTTGGCTTCATCTACCATACGCTTCGTGGCAATCTGTCTCGCCTCATTCAGCATTTCTGTATAGCCTACGATTTCACCGCCAACCAGTGTTTTCATACCTGCCATAAAATCTCTGCCAACATTTTTTGTCTGTACAACAGTTCCTTTTACGATTCCCAGTGGCTCAAAATCCACACCTGGAATATATTCAATACTTAGAAGCTTCATCTTCTTCTCCTCCTTCGATTTCTTTCATTCTTCCTGCAAGTGCTATGAGCGTTCCCACAATGATCACTATCGGAATTCCCTCCAACAGCAAAAACAATCCTGTCGGAATTGGATCCTGTATGTTTGCCCAGAATATAATTATAATCGTAAGAAGCATAAGCAGTGTCATAACTGCTGCACCTATGATTGCTCCTTTTCTTTTCTTATTGTGGACATCCGTTTTGTTTACGTTCATAAACTTTGCACCTTCTTTCTCCATCTGCTCGATTTCTTCCAGACAGTCCTCTGCATTCAGAGATTCCAGTGACCGGTGTTCCAGGATCAGTCGCTCGCACATATCCTGCATCTTCGAAAGACCTTCTTTACGATGATCCAATTCTTTCAGATGTTGTTCCAAACAGATTTGCAGGCTTTTCTTTTTTTCGAAGAGAAGTTTCATTTCTTCTATGGAAATGTCCATCTTGCGGAATAATTTAATCTCCTGAAGCCGGATAACATCCGCCTGATGATATTCCCTGTATCCGTTTTCTGCACGCTCCACATTCAGGAGTCCCTGATCTTCATAAAACCGAATATTCTTTCTTGTGATTCCCACAAGTTCTTCCACCTGTTTGATTTTCATCGTGCTACCTCTTACTTTCCCGACAGTTCCGGAAATCGTTCAACTCCCTGTCTGTATCTGTTTTATACAGCTTCCATAAGGTGGAAGGTCAAGTGTTTTTTGAAAATTTCTGCTTTTTAGTTCATTCACGTATTCTGTCACCTGCTGTGCATCATAAATCACTTCTTATTATAGTAATAATGGATGCAAGCAGAAGAAACATTGGATAAAAAAGCTTCGGTATGATCTGAAAAGCAGAAAGTTCTCCCCCCAACTCATTGACTGCAGAAATTGCCACAAGCATCTGTGCACCATATGGAATGATTCCCTGAAAGATACAGGAAAAAGTATCCAGTAAGGAGGCTATCTTTTGGGGTGTGATTCCATACTCCTGTGCCATCTCTTTGGCGATCGGATTTGCCATGACGATAGCTACCGTATTATTTGCAGTCGCAATATCCATGGTACCGACAAGGAGTCCCATGCCAAGCTGGCCACCCTTCTTTCCGCGGAAAATTTTATGAATCCAGTTAAGAAGTGCATCAAAACCACCGTATTCACGAATCAGGGCACACATCGCTGCCACCAGAATCGCAACCATACAGGTTTCAAACATTCCTGATACACCTGCCCCCATATTGGTCAGAAGTTCCATCGGAGTGATATGCCCTCCTGCAAGCATGATGATTGCTCCGGAAACAATTCCAGTAAAAAGCACTACAAAAACATTGATTCCGATAATGCCGCCAATCAGCACCAATATATACGGTAACACCTGAAGTAAATGATAATCCTGACTGATATGTCCCTGAATCTCCGTCTGAAACGACAGAACCAGGATTATGACCAGAGTTGCAACAGCCGCCGGAAATGCAATCCAGAAGTTTTCTCTGAACTTATCTTTCATCTCACAGCCCTGTCCATTGCATGCCGCAATCGTCGTATCCGAAATGAAAGAAAGATTATCTCCAAACATTGCTCCACCCATAACCGATGCAACACAAAATGCAAGATCAAAACCTGATGCACTGGAAACAGCTGCCGCGATAGGTACCAGAAGTGTTATCGTTCCAACAGAAGTCCCCATCGCTACAGAGACAAAACAGGCAACCACAAATAAAACTGCTACAGAAAATCTTGCCGGTATCAGTGTCAGCATAAAATATGCTACACTTTCTGCACTATTTCTTCCAACCACACCAACAAAGGATCCTGCTGCCAGGAAGATTAAAAGCATTGTAATGATGTTTTTGTCCCCAACACCATGTGCCATGATTTCCAGTTTCCTGTCAAAATTTACTGCTCTGTTCTGCAAACAGGCAACCAGAATCGCAGTAAGAAATGCAACCACGATCGGTACATTATAAAATCCCATCGGAATCTTCATTATATATTCAAATAAAATTCCCAGACCAAGGTACAGTATGAGAAATACACCAATTGGCAGAAGAGCGATGACATTTCCTTTTTCTTTTTTCATTATACAAACCTCATCCTTTTCATAATATAGGAAAATATTGCAGAGTAACTTTCTGTTATTGAACATTTCCTATAAAGTAAAATATGGGAAGGCTAAGCTTCCCATGTAAAAATCTTTATCTCTGTAATTATAATAGGTTATTTCTCTGATTCTGTCAATCCCAGACAGCAGTAGGCTTTCCCTGTTCCGTACACTGCGTGCCAAAACAGAGATCCCGGCTCTTTTTCTCTCTGCCAAATTCCCACCCTGTCTGTTATAATCGAAACATAGATGCTATCATAACGGTAGGCGGTTAGTCCTTCAACAGAGGGACTGTGGTCTACACTCCGTTACGGTCGGTGCTAAACGAGTGCCACCGGCACTCAGCACCCCTCTGATTACATAGAAACCCGAAAGGGAATCCACTGGAAAGGAGGGCTAAGCCAATGAGTATTATTGACTTCATAGCAGTAGTGAGCTTCGGCTTAACCTGCTTTAGTATCGGATATACATTAGGCAAAGATAATCATAAACCACAAAAATACACCAGTACCAGCTTGATCACAGCAGCTCCACCAAAAGCAACAACTGCAGTTACAACTAATTGCATAGGTTTTGAGAAATTTTCGAACACAAAAACTTTCCTACTCTTGCTCCGCACCTTGCTTAAAGATCCTGCCGTAAATGCTGCCATCATTATGACTGACACAGATACCAAGGTCTCACAATAGCCGGCAAGCTTTCCTAACACATCATTATACATATATGCACCTGTTTCATGCAGAATCCAGTATAGAACCAATGCACAAACTCCCATGACACTTTGGAGCTTCATTTCCTTAAAAATATTCTCTTTCTCTGTAGTTGCATAATCTGACATTGTTTTAGCAATTTTTCTTTCTTCTTCGTTCATCATCTCGCTTTTCCTTTCTCCACTGATAATCTCAGGAATGCTGATATCATAATAATCTGCAATATCCACAAGAATACTGATATCCGGCATATTGTTTCCGGTTTCCCATCTGGATACGGTCCTTCCAGAGACATTTAATATTTCTGCCAACTGCTCCTGTGTAATGCCTTTTTCTTTGCGAAGTTTTTTTAAAAAATTCCCGATTTTTACTTGGTCCACCTCAACTCCTCCTTTCATCATCAAATATAGAATCTGTTATCTGCAAATAACACGACACAAAGCGAGAAATGTCGTATTTTCACTAATAGACACAGTTGTCTATGCGTTTTTCATTTTTTCAATTATACAAACTGGAATTTGACTTGCCTATTTTCTTAAAATCTCATGTGGAGCTTCTATTTCATTTGCCAAGGTATGCTCTGTTAATTCTGACATCAATTTCAATTTTTTATTAATCAATGGTCGCATACAATTAGGAACATGTTCCTGATGCGCTCTGTGGATTGCTACACATTCCTTACAGTTTCCGTGATAACGACAGGCTTTCAGGCAAGGACAGTGATCTTTGTCTTTATACTCCTTACGAAATTCCGCTGCAAATTCTTCTTGCAGTCTCAGTCCCTCGACACGGTTTCCCTTATGAAATTCTACCATTGCATCCAGTTCTTTCTGGTTCCCTTCAATCTTCATGTTATTATAGCGCCTCCATTTCAACTATTCTTCATTTTCTGATAAATTCCGATTGAGATTTCACCTGTTTTAAGAGATTTAATAACTATTATATTTTGTTATTAAATTCACTGTAAACCCTTGAAAACGCTGGATTTGTCGCAGTTGAGTTTTCCCTTATTGTTTCCCTTGTGTTATATCTTCCCATATAAGTTTACGAACTCTGATAAGGGAAAATACAAGGGCACAAGATGTCCGGTGGACATCTGCTCTGTGCCGACCGAAGCGGCAGCGGAGACCAAGAAAAATCTATAAAACAGTATAACACAAAATAAAACTGACATGGTGAACTGATTGGAATGCTTCTTAATTTTTACAATTAATGATCGATTGAATCATAAGGAGATGGGATACGATGAGAACAATATTTGCAGAATACAATCCATAGTGCAACAGTATTGATGTTTATACCAGTGCCGGCTATATGCTTCGCATTGACTGCTGGGAAGCTGAAAAGAATTTAAAGACTACACCTGAATCAGACTGTGCATTAAACGCACTCGCCATTGATGACCCTCTTGAATATGCAAGGTTATATCTTGATGGAAATCTACAAATGTGGGTAGATGCGGAAGACTCATTAGAAATATTTTGATTTTTAAACAAATACAACAGTTTAAATCACTATTAGCTACAATATTTCCAGAAAATTCATCATAGGTTTGTGTAAACGCAAAGAAACGGCGGCTCTGAAAATTTTGGCACCGCTGGTCTTATTTTTCAATTATAAATTTATCCGTATTTCATCTTGCTGATAAATGTTTCACTATTACTAACCTGATAAATTTACGAATAATTCTTTTCTTAGAGTACAGAAAAACCCCGGAAACCTTGCGGTTCCGGGGTATCTTACGTTTGGACACAATGTACCTTGCGGTACTCAATATATATTAATCAGTGATTACTCGATGATTGTAGCAACACGTCCTGATCCTACAGTACGTCCACCTTCACGGTATCGGTCTTGCATATTAAGACGTTTTTTTCGTATATTTCTGTCTTTTTATTATCATTTTCAGCCGGAAATCCGGAGCGTTTTTCTGATTTTGAATTATTTTGTTATCATACTGTTATCACAACTTCTTTGGTGAACACTCAATAAAAACAAATTTAGGATTGCATATACACTCACAGGTTGTTATGATCGTTCTATGGGTGCTACCTACACGGTAGGCGGTTAGTCCTTCTACGGAGGGACTGTGGGCTACACTCCGTTACGGTCGGTGCTAAACGAGTGCCACCGGCACTCAGCACCCCTCCGATTACATAGAAATCCCCAGCTCGGCTGACGGAAATCTTGCTAAAGGAGGGGATGCCAATGTTGACGCTTGAAGGTCTGATTGCTGTTATTAGCCTATACTTGACAGCTTTCAGTCTCGGATACACAATAGGAAGCAATAAGACACAAAAATAGCCGCCCCAGTCTGATATGTACCCAGAATTCTGGACACATATTTATAAGTTAGGCGGACATCATGGATGCTTCTCTGTATTTTACAGGAGGCATCCATTTTGTTTTTGCCTGGATTCGTTTGCTATTATAGTAATCAATATATTCATCAATAGCAATTGCAAATTCTTCAAATGATGTATAATCTTTTTCAAAACCATAATACAGTTCTGTTTTTATTCTTCCAAAGAATGTTTCCATGATGCAATTATCGTAGCAATTCCCCTTTCTAGACATAGATTGAATTATTCCATGTTCTTTCAAACGATTTCGATAATAAGCATGTTGATATTGCCATCCTTGATCAGAGTGCAAAATTAAACCGTTTACAGAAGAATACTTATCAAAGGCTTTATCAAGCATTCTTTTTATTTGTTCTAAATTAGGACTTAGCGCTAAATCATATGAAATAATCTCATTTGTATTCATATCCAAAATAGGAGAAAGATAGCATTTTCCCCACGAAAAATTAAATTGGGATACATCTGTTGTCCACTTTTGCAGAGGTAAAGTAGTTGAAAAATTTCTATTAATTACATTGTCGGCTACTTTCCCAACTTCACCTTTATAAGAATGATATTTTTCTTTTGGACGTTTTCCAAATAATCCAGCGTCATGCATAAGACGTTGAACTCTCTTATGATTTACGTTGTAGCCACGATTTTTTAATTCCATATAAACTCTGCGTACCCCATATCTGCCTTTGTTTTCTACGAATATTTTTTTAATAACTAGAAGTAATTCTTCATTTCGTATAGCAACTGGATCTGTTTTATTAATTTCAAAATAGTATGTAGAACGCGCCATATTCATAGCCTTTAACAAGTGTTTTAACAGATATCCTTTTTCTTTGAGTTCTTTGATGATTGCTGCTTTTTCGCCTTGAGTAGCGCAGCTTCCCTTTCTTCTCTCAAGGCGATCTCTTTTTTTATTGCTTCATTTTCTGCTTTAATATAAGTAATTTCAGCTCGTAAACGAATCAGTTCTTCATATTCAGACTCATTTAATTTACGTGGATTATTTATGTTCATTTTTTTCATTGCGGACTCCTTTGGTTTTCGCCCTTTTCTTCGGCCTACAAGTCCATTATAACCCCATATTTTATATTTGCGAATCCATTGAGCAAGTAATCCACTGTTTATACCCACAGTATAAGCAACTGAAGTAATAGTATCTCCAGCTATAACTCGTGCAACAAGTTCATATTTTTCCTCTGGAGACCACTTTTTATTTGTACCATAGTGTTTTAAACAATCAGAAGTATTTGATTCTTCCAAATGATGCCATCTGACAATCATGTCATGAAAATTTTTTAGATTTATTATATCATTGGGTGCATCAATCCATTTTCCTTGGCGATACAATTCAACAGCTTTTTTCTTAAATTCGTAAGTATAACGCATAAAAATACCCCTTTCACTGGATGTCCAGTAAAAGGGGTACATATCAGTCTGCTAAACTAAGCGGCAATTTTTGCTATATTCACACTCAATACACTGAATAAAATCCGTTACTGTTGAATCTCTTATTTACTGATAAAACTTGATTTTTCTTCTTTGAACCTTTAATATTCATTGTAGATACCTCTTGTATTCGTTAGATTTTACCAACTTGCCGGTCAGTAATAATCTAATTTTACTTGAGGTATTTTTTTGTCAATCTCTTGACCTATTTAAATTATACAGGAAGCTTTTTGGCGTTTTTTTAGGCATTCTGTGCTTTTCTTTTTGCAATTTCTTCTTTCATCGCAGGAAGTGTTTTTTCCAGATCAAACTTGCTTACAAGAATAAACATAATAACAAATATCACTAACGGTGTTACAATAGCGAATCCGTAAATTGCCATTTTTGTAGCTGCCGGCGCTACAGTCTGTGTAGCATCATAGCCGACTGCTGCAAGGAACCAGCCGATGATAGATGTTCCGAGTCCGCTTCCCACTTTACCGCCAAAGCTGGATGCACTGTTGGAGGTTGCTACCATTCTTACACCATATTTATATTCATTATAATCAATTGACATTGCCGTCATAACTCCAACCAGACACATCATCGGAATGGTTGCAAATGTTGTAATACTTCCGAATAATGCGTAGCAGAAAAAGATGTCTTTTGTGAAGAGAAGCAGTATATTTGCTCCTGCACCCATTGCAAAGCTCACCAGCAGCGTTTTCACAACACCAAGTTTCTTAATCATCGGTCCTACAAATATAAATCCTAACAGGGTCGGAATCATTCCGATTCCTCCGAGAACGCCGACCAGGTTGTCATTGCCGAAAATCCATTTACAGTAATATACTCCCGCACCCGCTGTAAGACCATATATAATGCATGAGAGCAGATTCACCACAAGAACAATCACCCAGTATTTGTTGTGGAACAGCTTTCCAAGCGCTTCCTTAAACGGAATCACTTCTTCATCCTCTTCTTTCGCTTCTACTACCGCTCCTGCCTCTGTTGCTGTCTCACGGCTTGTTGCATAACAAATCAAGGCTGCCAGTATTACAATAATTCCCATGATAAAGCCAAATTTAATCCATGCGTTTTGGTTTCCGCCCAGTGCATTCGTAATCGGAATCATACAGATTGCAAATATCATACCTGCCACATAACCGGGCGCCGCTCTCCATGTTCCCATGATGCCTCGTTCTTCCTGGCTGTTCGTACGAACGGTCATAAGCGAATTATAAGGGATTGCCATTGCCGTATATAATACTGCTGTCAGAAGAATGTTCGTTATTGTCACGTAAATTATCTGTCCCACATCTCCTATTTTCGGCACCGTAAACATCAGAACCATTACAATACCTGCCGGAATTCCCGCTTTCAAAAGCCACGGACGATATTTTTCTTTTCCCGGTTTTGTATGGTCAATGATATTTCCCATAATCAGGTCTGTAAATGCGTCAATAATCTTACAGACAATAAACATTGTTGCAATCGCCCCAGCAGCCATGCCAACCTTATCCGTATAGAAGTATGTAAGCTGTCCTACCAGTGTGGACATCGCATTCAATGCGAACTGTCCCGTAGCATCTCCGAAGTAATCCTTCACGCGCATTACTTTCTGAACGCCAAATTTGTCCTTTCCTAATGGTTTTTTACTCATTGTGTTCCTCCTTCATTTCGTATCACATTTTTTCTTGATATCCTGTAAGCTTAAAATATCACATTCCTAATTGTACGTATTTTAATTTTAGCTTATTTTTTATAATTTTGAATTTGCAGCGTTCAGCGCATCAATGACTGCCAGATACATTGGCTTTGCCTGCGCATCCTGCATAAGCAGATCGGATATGGTCATGGACAATGCAAACTTAATCAGCGGGTCTTCCAGCATTCCCGGCACCATTTCTTCAAACATACTGCGGCCAAGTTCTTCGGCGACCAACTCTCCGAGTGTTGACTCCAACGAATATTTCTCGAATTTCAGATTGGTATCCGTCTTGTACTCGTAATGATATCTGCCGGAACCAACCGTAAATTCCGCTTCTTTCTCCGGAAGCTGGATAACTGCCGTTGTATTCGCCGGAATCTGCACGTCCACGCAGATTTTTCCTTCTCTGCAGCTCCATGCACTTACGATTGTTCCATATATGGATTCATAAGCTGCGGACACCTCTGTCATTCCCTTTGTCAGCGTCGGCTGAATCCGTATTTTCTTATATCCCGGTTCCATACAGCGTATTCCTGCAACTTTTTCGTACAACCAGCTTCCAATCGAACCGTACGCATAATGGTTCAGGGAGTTCATACCTGATTCGTCAAAATCCCCATTTGGCAGAATGGAATTCCAACGCTCCCAGATTGTCGTTGCGCCTTTCTTTACTGCATAGAGCCAGCCCGGAAAATCCTCTTTCATAAAGATTTCATCCGCCAACCCGTGAAGACCGTTTTCTGACAAACAATGACACAGATACGGTGTACCCACAAAACCTGTCGTCAGATGATTATGGTGTGCCCCGATATTCAACTCCAATGTCTCCAAAATCCGATCACGAAATTCCGGTTTTATCAAGTCAAAGTACAGCATCAGCACACAGGCTGTCTGTGTCTCGCTGACCATTCGTCCGCTTCTTGTCACGTATTCCACATGAATGGCTTCTACTATTTCTTCATATAAGTCACCGTATGCTTTTGCTTCCTCTGCATACCCCAATGCATCCGCAGCATCCCGCACAATCCTGGTCGAATATGCGTAATAAGCATTTGCCACCAGATATTTGTCCGTTCCGCCTGTCCGGTCGGTGCTTCCGGATTCTATGTCCAGTGCCAGCCAGTCTCCATACTGGAATCCACTCTGCCACAATCCGTTTTTCGAGACTCTCGCATGTATATAATCCACCCAGTTCTTCATCATCGGGAATTGCTCCGCAAGCATCTCTTTATCCCCGTAAACCTTATAAATCGTCCACGGAATGATTGTCGCAGCATCGCTCCATGCCGCTGCTCCCGCCTGATTTCCGAGAATATTCGGAATAACATGAGGTACGCCCCACTCCGGATTGGTCTCTGCCGCCATATCCCGCAGCCATTTTCGGAAAAATAGTGCTGTGTGAAAATTGTAGGAGGCTGTACCACAGAATACCTGTGCATCTCCGGTCCAGCCCAACCGTTCATCTCTCTGTGGGCAGTCTGTCGGAACATCGAGGAAGTTGCCTCTCTGTCCCCACTGTATATTACTCTGCAGTTGGTTAACCAACGTGTTGTCGGATGTGAATGTTCCTGTCGGCTGCATGTCTGTGTGCATTGCACATGCCGTAAAATCCGATGCCTCTGTTTCCGTTCCTGCGCCTTCCACACAAATATAACGGAATCCGTGGAAAGTGAAGTGCGGCATCACAAGCATTCCCACCTGCTTTTCTCCGTATACGAATGTATCTGTACATCTTGCCGTCCGCAGATTCTCTGTATAGAAGTTTCCATCTTTATCCAGTGTTTCTGCATATCGAATAACTAATCTGTCTCCAATAAGTTTTGGAAGTCGTATTTCTACCAGTCCTGCCATATTCTGTCCGAAATCAAACACCAATTCTCCTTTTGGAGTCACGATCCTTTCCTTTACATCAAACCGTTTCGTTACCCGGACCGGCTCGGATTCCTGCGCCACAATCTGCCCGATATCATCCGTATGTTCAAACAGAACTGCCTTTCCTACCTGCCTTCTTTCTTTTGTATAATCCTGTATCTCACCGTGATAAATCTCGGAAAACAGAATTTCTCCTGTTTCCACATGCCAGTCCGTATCAGTGCCGATGCAGATAATTTCCCCGTCTTCGTACTCGATACGCACCATTGCCAGCAAAGCCGTTCTGTCGCCGTAAAGATTTGGTCTTGCATCAAACCCGAGTTCTCCCTTATACCACCCGTTTCCTACAGTAACCGTAATCTCATTATCTTTTTCCAGGAGTTCCGTAATATCATAAGTCTGATACTGCAGTCGGTGATGATAAGATGTCCAGCCCGGAGCCAGGAACAAGTCTCCTGTTTTCCTTCCGTTAATAAATGCCTCATATACACCACAGGCAGTCGCATACAGCCTTGCTCTCTTCACTGGTCTGTCCAGAGAAAAGCTGCGGACAAATACCGGACATGCAGTCTCTTCAGCCGGAAGTGTATGGGTAATCCATTTTGCATTCCAGTTTTCTTCTCTCATCAAACCGGTTTCAAAGTTTCCTGTCACCTGTCCCAGCTCTCCGCAATTATCCCATACACTGACCTGCACCTGATAAACAGTCATCTCTTTCAATGCAGCACCCTTATATGGCACCAGAACGGATTGGTCGCTTTTCACCCGGCCGCTGTCCCACATAAGCCGGCCTCCGCTGACAACCTGAATCTGGTAGTTTGTCTGCACAACATCCTGCTTTTCACTCTCCAACTTCCATGAGAAACGTGGTTTCTCATCGATTCCTATCGGATTTTTTCTGTATTCTATTGTCAAATCACGAATCATATGCATTTCCTCTCTCTTTTTGTTTTTCTGATTCTTTCTATTCTATGAAAATTTGTAACTGTGAGGGTACTGAACAGTTACGAAAATTTTGCCATTGTACGAATCAGAGCGGTAACATTCTCCTGAAGTCTTGCCATGTCTATGGTACCGTTCTCCAATCCTTTCTTTATCTGACCGGTATATGTATCATCATTAGAGCCCGGCGTAATCCAGCAGTTTCCCGCCTGTACCATTGCTGCCACATCTACACTGTCATAGGT